>ERZ1643247.636-NODE-636-length-41173-cov-5.389392_pt1 | contig 41173 bp, 42 predicted proteins | sample MGYA00579264_ERZ1643247 | MGnify/ENA primary metagenome ERZ1643247 (study PRJEB29033, sample SAMEA4952262) | chicken gut metagenome | biome: Broiler Chicken; feature: Gastrointestinal Tract; material: Caecum | place: Ireland | collected 2018 | study: Broiler... | reverse complement strand
TAGCTTCGCCGATCAGTTCCAGACCTACGTTCTGAACCTTACCGCTTCTCTGTTCAACTACTACATAAATACCTTTACTCATTGTAGGGTTTCCTCCTTATATTCCAAATTTTCATCTTATCTTGTCTTTTCCGCGGAAGAAAATCAATCATTCTCTTACTGTCACGCCGCAGCAAAACTGCAGCCCTGCCGCATTAGATAATGAATTTTTCTTCCAGTTTCGCAACAATCGCTTTTACTGCTTCGTCTGCGGACAGATCTTTCAGGATGGTACCAGCGCCTTTTACTTCTTTTGTGAAGGACTGATATACGTTTGTCGGGGAACCCTTCAAGCCGATCATATCCAGTTCCAGGTCATCTTTCAAATCTTCAAAGCCCAGAATCTTGATTTCTTTTTCATAAGCTTCTACAATACCTCTAACTGTCATGTATCTGGGAGTTGCCAGTTCAGCAATTGCTGTTAACAGGCAAGGAGTTTTGATTTTGATGATATGGTAACCATCTTCAAACTGTCTTTTTACAACGATATAATCCGGTGTAGCTTCTTTTACTTCTTCTACATAAGAAACCTGAGGAACACCTACTTTTTCTGCAATCTGAGGACCAACCTGTGCTGTGTCACCGTCGATTGCCTGACGACCTGTGATAATCAAGTCATAGCCAATTTTTCTCAAAGCTGCTGCCAAAATACCGGATGTTGCATATGTATCGGAACCGCCAAACTCTCTGCCGGAAACCAGAATTGCTTCATCACAGCCCATAGCCAGCGCTTCTCTCAGTGCAACGTCTGCCTGCGGAGGTCCCATGGATACAACAGTTACCGTACCACCCAGCTGTTCTCTCAGTGTCAGAGCAGCTTCGATACCTGTTTTGTCATCATGGTTAATAATAGAGGGAACACCGTCACGGATCAATGTGCCTGTTTTCGGATCGATTTTAACTTCTACTGTATCTGGTACTTGTTTAATGCATACAACGATTTTCATTATAGTTCTCCTTCCAAAATATTAGTCGTAATTTAGCTCGTCATCTAAATTTGAGAATGTCTACGAAATCAAACCTTCATGGAGCCGGAGATAATCATCTTCATAGCTTCAGAAGTACCTTCGTAGATTTCTGTGATTTTAGCGTCACGCATAGCTCTTTCTACGGGGTATTCACGGCAGTAGCCATAACCACCGAACAGCTGTACGCAAACTCTTGTTACTTCGTTTGCTGTTTCGGAAGCGAACAATTTACACATAGCTGCCAAAGGCGCGTAGTTTTCATGATTATCTTTTGCTGTAGCAGCTCTCCAAACCATCAGTCTTGCTGCATCCACTTTTGTCTGGCATTCTGCAAGTTTGAACTGTGTGTTCTGATATTTGCCGATGGGTTTGCCGCCCTGTTTTCTTTCTTTTACATATTTCAGCGCTTCGTCAATTGCACCCTGTGCAATACCAACAGACTGTGCGCCGATTCCGATACGACCGCCGCCCAGAGCTGTCATCGCAATTTTGTAACCCTGACCTTCTTTGCCCAACAGGTTTTCTTTGGGAACTTTTACGTTTTCATAAACAACTTCACAGTTGGAAGCAGCCCGGATACCCATACGTTCAATGTTGGGTCCAACTGTCAGTCCTTCGGAATCTCTGTCTACGATGAAAGCAGACATACCTTTGGGCCCTTTTGTTTTGTCTGTCAATGCAAATACAATGAATGTATCTGCAAATCCGGAGTTTGTGGTAAAGATTTTTGTACCATTCAGAATATAGTAGTCGCCTTCCAGTCTTGCTTCTGTACGAACACCAGCTGCATCTGTACCAGCGCCGGGTTCTGTCAAACCGAAGCAACCAATTTTGGAACCGTCAACCAGAGGTCTCAGATATTTCTGTTTCTGTTCTTCTGTACCAAATTCATTGATACAAGGGCAGCAAAGAGAGGTATGTACAGAGAGTGTAATACCTGTAGACGCGTCAACCTTGGACATTTCTTCCATGCACAGTGTGTATGTCAGAATATCTGCGCCCTGACCACCGTATTCTCTGGAGTAAGGAATACCGAATGCACCGATTTTCTGCAGTTTCTGCAGGAGTTCAGGAGAGTATTCTTCTGCTTCATCCATATCCTTAGCGATAGGTTTAATTTCTGTTTCAGCAAATTTTCTGAACAACTCTTGCTGAAGCATCTGAGTTTTTGTCAATTTGAAATCCATTTAATATTCCTCCTATTTTTTAATAAATTTAAAACAACCGACCATGTGATCCTGGCTGCCTTATCAAAACTACCTACATTCGACGCTGCCGTCATGAAACGCATTCTTTCCTGTGCATGACAAGGTAAAAGCATTTGTGCGCTTCTAAAAGAACTATACCATTCTTGTCTAAAAATTGTCAACAATTTTGTCGATAAATATTAGATAAAAAACGGCGTCAATTTATGGTAATACCGACAGGAAAGCACACGGTTATTCTGCTGAAAAATCCACAAATACTATGCTATTCCTCCTGACAGCTCCACTCGCCTTTTTGCCAGCAATCTTCTTTTCTTCCGCAAAAATCTCTTTATTTTTCCTCCGGAATTTGTCCGTTCCATAGAAATTGCATCAGAAAAGTCCCTTGTGCTTCAAAATATTTTGTATGCGAAATATACTGCCGAAAAAATAACACACTTTGCTTCTTTTCTTGTGTGTTTCCGTCTTTTTGTTCTCCTTTACTTTACACCATTGTCTTTTCTGTGTCAATATCATCATAGAAACCTCTTTCATTCTAGGCACAAACTTGTCGGACATCATTTGTTCATATTTCCTATATTTCTTTCCGCATTTTTTCGCATCTCTCTCTTTTCCGTCGCCGTAGCAACCATTCCTTCTTTCATTCCTAGAAATTTTTTCTCTTTTCTTTGCTCATCTTCTTTTTTTCCTTGCACCTGTACCTCCTTTTTCTTCATTCTTTCTCTCTTTCATAATTCAAGCCAAAAGCTTTCGCTTCTTCTCGATGGTTTTTGTCCAATCCTGCTAAATTCTGAAAATCGTTCTTTTCTCCGAAAATACAATGTTATCATACGTTCTCCAATCAGCGTACCTCGCAACTTTCTGTTATTTTTCTTCCATTCCATCTCCGAAGCTCTCTTCTTTTCTGACTTCTTCGAAAAGACGAACATCTCTTTCGCCTCTTGGCATCATCACATCTCAAAATCAGTTCTCCTCATGCCACATTTTTTGGTACCGCCCAGCTAAAAAACAAACAGGCATCAAGCTCACTTCCCATCGCTCGCGATCCATTGACACGCAATATTCCATATCAATTGCATAAGCCCTTGTTGAAAACTCGTGACCTTTTCTTCCTCTTTACCCTCCATTGATTAGAATCTCCACAATCAGCCCATTCTTCCAAACCGTCCGTTTCATTCACACATCATGCAAATTAGATATTCCTAACCTGTCTGCCCCCATCTTTCTCTACCAAAAAAGGCATGAAGTTCACTGCTTTTTAGTGAATTTCACGCCTTTTTCTATTCCTATGCTAATTTCAACAAACCCTCACACGATACACCTTCATTCCAGTCCTTCCTGTTCAAAAAAGATGACTTTCTTTCCAGAAAACGGTGTGCGGTTCTTCCTTTTGCTCCGAATTATTCGATGATTTCTACTACGGAACCTGCACCTACTGTTCTACCACCTTCACGGATAGCGAAACGCAGACCTTGGTCCATAGCTACAGGAGTGATCAGTTCGATGGTCATTTCAACGTTGTCGCCAGGCATGCACATTTCTGTACCTTCCGGCAGAGAGATCACACCGGTAACGTCTGTTGTTCTGAAGTAGAACTGAGGTCTGTAGTTGTTGAAGAAAGGAGTATGACGACCACCTTCTTCTTTGCTCAGAACATAAACCTGAGCTTTGAATTTTGTATGAGGTGTAATGGAACCGGGTTTTGCCAGAACCTGACCTCTTTCGATTTCGTTTCTCTGTACACCACGCAGCAGAACGCCGATGTTGTCACCAGCTTCAGCCTGATCCAGCAGTTTTCTGAACATTTCTACGCCGGTTACAACTACTTTTCTGATTTCATCTGTCAGACCAACGATTTCTACTTCGTCCTGAACTTTCACAACGCCTCTTTCTACTCTACCTGTTGCAACAGTACCACGACCTGTGATAGAGAATACGTCTTCGACAGGCATCAGGAAAGGTTTGTCAGTGTCACGTTCAGGTTCGGGAATGTAAGCTTCGATTTCGTTGAACAGTTCGATAATTTTGTCGCCCCATACGCCGGTTGTATCCTGCAGAGCCTGATAAGCGGAACCTCTGATGATGGGAATATCATCGCCAGGGAATTCATATTCGTTCAGCAGTTCTCTGATTTCCATTTCTACCAGATCCAGCAGTTCTTCGTCTTCTACCATGTCGCATTTGTTCATGAATACAACAATGTAAGGAACGCCTACCTGACGAGACAGCAGGATATGTTCTCTTGTCTGAGCCATAGGACCGTCAGTTGCAGCAACTACCAGGATAGCACCGTCCATCTGTGCAGCACCTGTGATCATGTTCTTTACGTAGTCAGCATGTCCCGGGCAGTCAACGTGTGCATAGTGTCTGTTCGGTGTTTCATATTCAACGTGAGCTGTGGAAATGGTGATACCACGTTCTCTTTCTTCGGGAGCTTTATCGATGTTTTCGAAAGCAACCGCTTCACCAATCTGGTATCTGTCATGCAGTGTTTTTGTAATTGCTGCTGTCAGAGTTGTTTTACCATGGTCAACGTGACCAATGGTACCAATATTCATATGAGGTTTGGTTCTTTCAAATTTTTGTTTTGCCATTTCTAAATATCCTCCTTTAACATTTGACTAAGGCATATCGATTCATACATCATCGTATCAATGTATCTATCGCTCTTAATTATATTAGACTTGTGGACTTTTTGCAAGCCCCAAATACAATTCTATCCTTGTTTTTACAATTATTTTCTGCCTTCCAGCACTTTGTCCTGTACGGATTTTGGGCAAGGTTCGTAGTGGTCTACTTCCATGACATAGTTCCCGCGACCCTGAGATTTGGAACGCAGATCAGTGGAATAACCAAACATTTCAGCCAGAGGCACATAGGAATGGATTACCTGTACGCCGTTTCTTGCTTCCATACCTTCAATCCGTCCACGACGAGAGTTGATATCCCCAATAACGTCACCCATGTATTCTTCTGGAACGGTTACAGTAACTTTCATGATGGGTTCCAGCAGTACTGGATCCCCTTTTCTCATCGCTTCTTTGAATGCCATAGACCCTGCAACTTGGAATGCAGTTTCAGAGGAGTCTACTTCATGGTAAGAACCATCGTAAACTTCTGCTTTTACACCCAGCACAGGATAACCGCCCAAAATACCACTCTGCATTGCCTGCTGAATCCCTTTGTCAATTGCAGGAATGTATTCCTTGGGAATAGAGCCACCCACGGTGCTGTTCACAAATTCGTAGGTGTTTTCTGCATTGGCAGGAATCGGGAAGAATCTTACCTTACAATGACCATACTGACCTTTACCACCAGACTGACGTACAAATTTCCCTTCCACGTCAACTTCTTTACGGAATGTTTCTTTGTATGCAACCTGAGGTGCACCAACATTTGCTTCTACTTTGAATTCTCTCAGCAGACGGTCTACAATAATTTCCAGATGCAGTTCTCCCATACCAGAAATAATGGTATCGCCTGTTTCTGCGTCTGTATATGTCTTAAAAGTAGGATCTTCTTCTGCCAGTTTTGCAAGCGCAATTCCCATTTTATCTCTGCCTGCTTTTGTTTTTGGTTCGATGGCAACAGAAATAACGGGTTCCGGGAATACCATGGATTCCAGAATTACTTCATGGTCTTCATCACAAATGGTATCGCCTGTTGTTGTCAGCTTAAATCCAACCGCTGCAGCAATATCGCCTGCATATACCTTGTCAATTTCTTCTCTGTGGTTCGCATGCATCTGCAAAATACGACCCACACGTTCTTTTTTGCCTTTTGTGGAGTTGTAAACGTATGTCCCTGCGTCCAGAGTACCGGAATAAACACGGAAGAACGCCAATTTCCCTACGAAGGGGTCATTCATGATCTTAAATGCCAGCGCAGAGAACGGCTCTTCATCAGAAGAATGTCTTTCCACTTCCTCTTCTGTTTCCGGGTCAATGCCCTTGATGGAAGGAATATCAATGGGAGCCGGCATATAATCAATGACGCCGTCCAGCAGTTTCTGTACCCCTTTATTTCTATATGCAGAACCGCAGAATACAGGAACCAGCTCACAGTTGATGCAGGCTTTGCGCAACACTGCCTTTAGTTCCTCCTCTGTGATCTCTTCTTCCGCAAAGAATTTCTCCATCAAATTCTCGTCTGTTTCACAGATAGCTTCGATCATTTTTGCTCTGTATTCTTCTGCTTTATCAACGTACTCTGCAGGAATATCCTCTTCATCAATTTCCTTGCCCAGATCATCTTCATAAATCAGTGCTTTCATCTTCATCAGGTCGATAATGCCGACAAAATCGCTTTCCGAACCGATGGGCAATGTCACAGCCACAGGATTGCATCCCAGTCTGTCTACCATCATCTGCAGTACATTATAGAAATCTGCACCCATAATGTCCATTTTGTTTACAAATGCCATTCTGGGTACGTTGTAGTTATCCGCCTGACGCCATACGGTTTCGGACTGAGGTTCAACACCGCCCTTTGCACAGAATACGCAAACGGCGCCATCCAGTACACGCAGGGAACGTTCTACTTCCACTGTAAAGTCCACGTGTCCGGGTGTGTCAATGATGTTGATTCTGTTTTCATTCCACTGACAAGTTGTCGCTGCGGAAGTAATTGTGATACCTCTTTCCTGTTCCTGTTCCATCCAGTCCATGGTTGCAGTACCTTCATGGGTATCGCCGATTTTGTAGTTACGGCCTGTATAGAACAGAATACGCTCTGTAAGAGTTGTCTTACCGGCGTCAATATGTGCCATAATACCAATGTTTCTGGTTTTGGCCAGCGGGAACGCTCTGTTTGCCACGCTTACTCCTCCTTCTTGATTGACTATACTAAAATGGGACAATTTCCGAAAAGACCTGTACAAAGTCTTTCCGGAATTGCCGTTGTCCATACATAAATTCTTGTTTGATTACCATTTGAAATGGGAGAATGCTTTGTTTGCTTCTGCCATTTTGTGCATTTCGTCTTTTCTCTTGCATGCGCCGCCTGCATTGTTCAGGGCATCCAAAATTTCTGCAGCCAAACGATCTACCATCGTTTTTTCACCACGTTTTCTGGAATACAGGGTAATCCATCTCAGACCCAAGGTTTGTCTTCTTTCCGGTCTGATTTCCATGGGAACTTGGTAAGTTGCGCCACCCACACGGCGTGCTTTTACTTCCAATACGGGCATCACATTACCCAGCGCTTCCTCAAATACTTCCAGCGCGTTTTTCCCTGTCTTTTCTGCTACTTTGTCGAATGCACCATATACGATTTTTTCTGCTACACCTTTTTTACCGTCCAGCATAATGCTGTTGATCAGCTTTGTTACCAGTTTGCTGTTGTAAATAGGATCCGCTAAAACCTCTCTTTTTGCAACATGTCCTTTTCTTGGCACGATTCTTCCCTCCTTAATGAATAATGATATTCTCGGTACTTCACAGACCGAATCGCCTGTGTGTTCATGCCTTATCTCTCAATTTCTATCCGAACTCTAAGCAATCGCAGATTGTATTGATTGGTATAAGGCATTTCTATTATGTGTGATATTTCTAAAAATCACGAAATTACTTTTTCGCTGCTTTCGGGCGTTTCGCGCCATATTTGGAACGCGCCTGCATTCTGTTCGCAACCCCTGCAGTGTCCAGCGTACCTCTGATAATGTGGTAACGCACACCAGGCAGGTCCTTTACTCTGCCGCCTCTGATCAAAACAACGGAGTGTTCCTGCAGGTTATGACCTTCGCCAGGGATATAAGCGGTAACTTCGATCCCGTTGGAAAGACGTACTCTGGCAATCTTTCTCAAAGCGGAGTTAGGCTTTTTCGGTGTAGATGTTTTTACTGCTGTGCAGACACCGCGTTTCTGCGGAGAAGAAACATCTGTCGCTTTCTTTTGCAGAGAATTCAGCCCTTTCTGCAAAGCGGGTGCGGTAGATTTTTTCTCAACAGTCTGTCTGCCTTTTCTTACTAACTGATTAAACGTTGGCATGAAAATGCACCTCCTTATAGAATCTCATACGTTCTGCTCTTGCATCATTTTTCTATGATGATCTGCGTACTTCCGAAGCTGCTTAGAAAACTCCGACCCGCAGACACTAGAAAATTTTATCACCCAAAAAATCAAAAGTCAATACCTTTTTCTGCCTGAAACCCTTGATTTTACGCAAATTTCACGCTTTTCGGCTTTGTATACAAAAAAAACTTACAAAAGGCAGCTTTTCCCGGACAAAAACCCGGAAGCGCGCATTTGTTTTGCACCTCTATACATACATTCCTGTCACCAGCAGGTTTTATGTTGTAACGCCGGTGATCTGATTTTTCAAAATAGAAAGACGTAAATACGATGTTCGTACTTACGCCTTTTCAAAAATATGCATGATTTACGCTTCGCTTCAGTGCTTATACCATCTCATCCTCTTCTGTATAAGCACTGCTTTCTGCATGACTCTGCTCCTGTTTCGGTTGTTCCTCTTCTAATTCGATATTGCGATAGCGGCTCATGCCAGTACCAGCAGGAATTAATTTCCCGATGATGACATTTTCTTTCAAACCAATCAATGGATCAATTTTCCCTTTGATTGCCGCTTCTGTCAACACTCTGGTTGTTTCCTGGAACGAAGCTGCAGATAAGAAGGAATCTGTTGCCAAAGATGCTTTTGTAATACCCAGCAATACACGAGCACCTTTTGCCGGTTCTTTCCCTTCCGCTTCCAATGCAGCATTGGTGTTTTCGAAAGTCAGCCAGTCTACTAAAGAACCCGGCAGGAAATCCGTATCGCCATTTTCTTCGATCTTCACACGTTTGAGCATCTGGCGCACAATCACTTCAATATGTTTGTCATTGATTTCTACACCCTGCAAACGATATACGCGCTGTACTTCCTGAATCATATAATCCTGTACGCCGCGCAGTCCTTTGATCTTCAGAATATCATGGGGATTCACACTGCCTTCGGTAATTTCATCCCCGGCATCCACAACATCACCGTCATATACTTTCAAACGGGATCCGTAAGGAATCAAATAATCCTTTGTTTCTCCTGTTTCCAGGTTGGTAATGATCACTTCGCGTTTTTTCTTGGTATCGCTAATGGCAACCGTGCCACCGAATTCTGCAATGATTGCCAGCCCTTTCGGCTTTCTTGCCTCGAACAACTCTTCGACACGCGGAAGACCTTGCGTGATATCGTCACCAGCAATACCGCCAGTATGGAACGTACGCATGGTCAACTGTGTTCCTGGTTCCCCGATGGACTGTGCCGCAATAATGCCAACAGACTCCCCGATACGTACATACCGTCCGCTCGCCATGTTTGCACCATAGCATTTGGAACAAATCCCGATTTTGGACCGGCAGGTCAGCACCGTCCGGATCAATACTTTCTTAATACCTGCTTTTTCTACAGCTTCTGCCTGATCTGCTGTGATCATGGTATCAGCCGGAACCAAAATCTCTCCGGTTTCAGGATGAATCACATCCAATACAGACCATCTGCCCCGAATACGATCCTGCAGCCCTTCAATGACTTCGTTACCGTCCATAAACGCAGATACCCACAATCCGGGTGCTTCCTTATCCTCGCCTTCACAGCAATCCCATTCCCGAATGATAATGTCTTGAGAGACGTCGACCAAACGACGAGTCAGATACCCAGAGTCAGCGGTACGCAGCGCCGTATCGGTTAACCCTTTTCTCGCGCCATGCGCAGAAATGAAATACTCCAGTACCGACAATCCTTCCCGGAAATTGGATTTGATCGGCAATTCAATGATACCGCCGGAGGGGTTTGCCATCAGCCCACGCATCCCTGCCAGCTGTTTGATCTGGCTATTGGAACCACGCGCACCGGAGTTTGCCATCATGTAAATATTGTTGTATTTACCAAGCCCTGCCAGCAGTGCCACGGTAATCTTATCGTTGGCAATGTTCCAAGCTTCAATGACTTTGTTATGACGTTCTTCGTCCGTCATCAAACCACGGCGGAATCTTCTGGTAATCTGCTCTACCTTTTCTTCTGCTTCAGCAAGATATTCCTGTTTTTCTTTCGGAATTTCCATATCTGATACCGATACGGTCAGTGCCGCCCGGGTGGAGAATTTATACCCTAAGGATTTAATTTTATCCAATACCTCAGCCGTTTCCGTCGCACCGCAGCGATTGATGCAGCGATTGATGATTTTGCCAACGGCTTTTTTGTCTACCAGGAAGTCAATTTCATACCGGAATTTGTCTTCCTCGTTGGTTCTGTCCACATATCCTAAATTCTGGGGAATCGCTTCATTGAAAATAATCCGTCCCACGGTCGTTTTGACAATACGAGTTTCTGGTACACCATTAAATTCTAATGTTCTTCTGACTTTGATGACTTCCTGCAAATAAATTTCATGGTTGTCATATGCCAGCATTGCTTCCTTTTCATCTTTGAACACTTTGATGATCGGCGCGCCTTTTGCTACAATGACATTCCCTTCTGCATCCACCACATCCTCCGGATACGTCTGGTTCAGGTCCTCCCTCTCCAGCGTCAGATAATACATTCCCAGAATCATATCCTGAGAAGGTACGGTTACCGGCGCACCGTCAGAAGGCTTCAGAAGGTTATTGGGAGAAAGCAGCAGGAAACGGCATTCCGCCTGAGCTTCCACCGACAACGGCACATGCACCGCCATCTGGTCACCATCGAAGTCCGCATTGTATGCCGTACATACCAGTGGATGCAGTTTGATCGCACGCCCTTCTACCAGTACGGGTTCAAACGCCTGAATCCCCAATCTGTGCAGCGTTGGTGCACGGTTGAGCATCACCGGATGTTCTTTGATGACATCTTCCAGAATATCCCATACCTCTGTCTGTAAACGTTCTACCATTCTTTTGGCAGACTTGATGTTATGTGCCAGACCGTCCTCCACCAGCTTTTTCATGACAAATGGTTTGAACAATTCGATTGCCATTTCTTTGGGTAGACCGCACTGATAAATTTTCAATTCCGGTCCTACCACAATAACAGAACGCCCGGAGTAGTCTACCCGTTTCCCCAGCAGGTTCTGACGGAACCGCCCCTGTTTGCCCTTCAGCATATCAGACAATGATTTCAGCGCACGGTTGCCAGGACCGGTCACCGGTCTGCCTCGTCTGCCGTTATCAATCAGTGCATCTACCGCTTCCTGCAGCATTCTTTTTTCATTTCTAACAATAATATCCGGTGCGCCCAGATCCAGCAGACGTTTCAAACGGTTGTTCCGATTGATGACCCGTCTGTATAAATCGTTCAAATCGCTGGTAGCAAAGCGCCCGCCATCCAACTGTACCATCGGGCGAATGTCCGGTGGAATGACCGGAATGGCATCCAAAATCATCCATTCTGGTTTGTTTCCAGACACACGGAAACTTTCGATAACTTCCAATTTTTTGATAATCCGTACCCGTTTCTGTCCGGTCGTATCAATCAGCTGACGTTTCAATTCTTCCGCTTCTTTTTCCAAATCAATGTCCTGCAGCAGCTTTTTGATTGCCTCTGCACCCATTGCTGCCTCAAAGCGATTGCCATATTTATCATAAGCTTCTCTGTATTCCCGCTCGCTCAACAGCTGCTTATACTGCAGTTCCGTATCTCCTGCGTCCAATACAATATATGACGCAAAGTAGAGTACCTTCTCCAATGCTCTGGGACTCATGGAAAGAATCAGCCCCATTCTGGAAGGAATCCCCTTAAAATACCAGATGTGGGAAACCGGCGCCGCCAGTTCGATATGTCCCATTCTTTCTCTTCTGACCTTGGCTTTGGTTACCTCAACCCCGCAGCGGTCACAGACCACGCCTTTATAACGGATTCTCTTATATTTCCCGCAATGGCATTCCCAGTCTTTTGTAGGTCCAAATATTCTTTCACAGAACAAACCGTCTTTTTCTGGTTTCAGTGTCCTGTAGTTGATGGTTTCAGGTTTCTTTACTTCGCCTCTGGACCATTCATGGATTTTTTCAGGAGAAGCCAATCCAATCTTAATGGAATCAAACACGATTCCCTGTTCTGTATTTTGTGCGCTCATGGGCTTGTTCTCCTTTCTTATTCTTCGTCATATTCATCCAGCATATCCTCTCCCATGTCAAAATCAGAGGAGAGCAAATCGCTGTTATCGTGTACCGTGCCTTCCTCATCATCAAACAGGAAGTCTACCAATTCTTCTTCTGCCGTCATCGGTCTTGGGCGGCGGAATGTATCGTCTTCCCCCTCAAAACCATCAATATTCACATTCAAATCATCCACATCTTCAATGGATTCCTTGATTTCTACTTCTGTCTGATCTTCCCGCAGCACACGAATATCCAGTGCCAAGGACTGCAGTTCTTTCAGCAGCACCTTGAAAGACTCGGGTACGCCTGGCTCGGGGATGTTTTCTCCTTTGACAATGGCTTCATATGTTTTCACACGACCTACAATATCATCGGATTTTACTGTCAGGATTTCCTGCAGTGTATATGCAGCGCCATATGCTTCCAGCGCCCAAACTTCCATTTCCCCGAAACGCTGACCGCCAAACTGGGCCTTGCCGCCCAGAGGCTGCTGCGTTACCAGAGAGTACGGACCAGTAGAACGCGCGTGAATCTTATCGTCTACCAGATGATGCAGTTTCAGGTAATGCATATATCCAATGGTAACTCTGTTGTCAAAGAACTCACCGGTACGACCATCTCGCAGGGATACCTTCCCGTCGCGGTCAATGGCAACGCCCTTCCATTCTTCTCTATGGTCTCTGTTTGCATACAGTTCCTCATAAATATCGCCTTCCAGCAGCGGTTTCCATTTTTCAGAGAATTCTTCCCATTCTGTATTAACATAATCGTTTGCCATCTCCAACGTATCCATGATATCCACCTCATGGGCGCCGTCAAAGACCGGCGTGCTGATCTTCCATCCCAGCACCTTCGCCGCCAAGGACAGATGGGTCTCCAATACCTGCCCGATATTCATACGGGAAGGAATCCCCAGTGGATTGAGCACAATATCCAACGGACGTCCGTTCGGCAAAAACGGCATATCTTCCACTGGCAATACACGAGAAACAACACCTTTGTTTCCGTGGCGCCCTGCCATCTTGTCACCCACAGAAATTTTACGTTTCTGCGCGATATATACACGCACCAGCTGATTGACGCCGGGACCCACATCATCGCCGTTTTCTCTGGTAAAGATCTTCACATCCACAATAATACCGGTTTCTCCATGAGGTACACGCAAAGAAGTATCTCTGACCTCTCTTGCTTTTTCTCCGAAAATGGCACGCAGCAATCTTTCTTCTGCTGTCAGCTCGGTTTCTCCTTTCGGCGTCACCTTGCCCACCAGAATATCATTGGGATGCACCTCTGCACCAATGCGGACAATCCCTCTCTCATCCAAATCACGCAGTGCGTCTTCCCCCACATTCGGAATGTCTCTGGTGATTTCTTCCGGTCCCAGCTTGGTATCTCTGGCATCCGCTTCAAATTCATTGATATGCACAGACGTATAAACATCATCCTGCACCAGCTTTTCGCTCAGCAGAACCGCGTCCTCGTAGTTATAGCCTTCCCATGTCATAAAGCCAATCAGCGGGTTTTTGCCCAGTGCCAATTCCCCTTGACAGGTAGACGCTCCATCGGCAATAATCTGTCCTGCTTCCACTCTGTCTCCGACATTCACAATCGGCTTCTGATTCAGACAAGTGCTCTGGTTACTTCTCTGATATTTGATCAATTTATAAGAGTCTCGCAAAGAATCATCATTGCGCACCACAATCTCATTCGCCGCTACCCGTTCCACGACACCGCCGTTTTTGGCGATAATACAAATGCCGGAGTCTTTTGCCGTTTTATATTCCATACCAGTGCCGACAATCGGAGAATCCGTCACCATCAGCGGCACTGCCTGCCGCTGCATGTTGGATCCCATCAGCGCACGGTTCGCATCGTCGTTTTCCAAGAAAGGAATCAGTGCCGTTGCCACGGATACCATCTGCTTGGGCGAAACGTCCATCAGATGAATTTGACTTCTGTCTACCTCGATGATATCTTCCCGGTGCCGACCGGTTACTTTTTTATGCAGGAAATGACCTTCTTCATCCAGCGGCTCATTTGCCTGCGCCACGTTGTAGTTTTCTTCTTCATCCGCCGTTACATAAATGAATTCTTCTGTTACCCGCGGTTCGTCGCCGCTCTGATCCACTTTTCTATACGGTGCTTCGATAAATCCATATTCATTGATACGGGCAAAGGTTGCCAGTGTATTGATCAAACCAATGTTTGGACCTTCCGGTGTTTCAATGGGACACATTCTGCCATAATGGGAATGGTGTACGTCTCGTACCTCAAAACCGGCTCTTTCCCTGGACAGACCGCCGGGTCCCAATGCAGACAAACGTCTTTTGTGTGTCAGTTCGCTCAGTGGATTGTTCTGATCCATAAACTGAGACAACTGAGAAGATCCAAAGAATTCCTTAATCGCAGCCGTCACCGGACGCACATTGATCAGTGCCTGCGGCGTGACAACTGCCAGATCCTGCGTGGTCATCCGTTCTCTGACCACTCTCTCCATTCTGGACAGACCGATACGGAACTGATTTTGCAGCAATTCTCCAACGGAACGGATGCGTCTGTTGCCCAGATGGTCAATATCATCGACGTTTCCATATCCATAATCCAGCTGCATGACATAATTAATAGAAGCCATAATATCTTCCAACGTAATATGCTTTGGAATCAATTCATGGATATTTTCTTTGATTGCAGCTTTCAATTCTTCCGCTGTTTCATATTCATTCAGCAGCTGCTCCAACACCGGGAAATATACTCGTTCTTTAATACCGAATTCCTGTGCTGTTAAGCCGAATTCTTCCAAATATCCGTCAATGGCAACTGCACGGTTGGTCAAAATTTTGATATTTTTCTCTTTTTCTTCTGATTCAATAAACAAATGATCTACACCGCTGTCTTGAATGGTATCGCACAATTCCTGTGTCAGCACCTCGCCTGCCTCTGCAAGCACTTCTCCTGTCATCGGGTCTACCACTGCTTCCGCCAGTCTGGCTCCGCGAACTCTGTTGCGAAGCGCCAGCTTTTTATTGAACTTGTACCGCCCCACCTTTGCCAGATCATACCGCTTCGGATCAAAAAACATCCCTCTGAGTAAAGACTCAGAGCTTTCTACTGTCGGCGGTTCACCAGGGCGTAACTTTTTGTAAATCTCAATCAAACCTTCTTCATAGGACTTGGAAACGTCTTTTTCCAATGTCGCCAGAATTTTCGGTTCTTCGCCAAACAATTCCAGAATTTCTGCGTCGGAACCAATTCCCAGCGCGCGAATCAATACGGTAACCGGTACTTTTCTGGTACGATCCACCCGTACATAAAACACATCGTTGGAATCTGTTTCATACTCTAGCCACGCACCCCTGTTGGGAATGACGGTTGCAGAGAGCAGCTTTTTGCCCACTTTGTCAAAATCAGACGCATAATAAATGCCGGGAGAACGCACAAGCTGGCTGACAATAACACGCTCCGCACCATTGATGATAAACGTACCGGTTTCTGTCATCAGCGGGAAATCACCCATAAAGATTTCCTGTTCTTTCAGTTCATCCAGTTCTCTGTTATACAATCTAGCTTTTACTTTCAACGCTGCCGCATATGTCGCGTCACGCTCCTTGCATTCTTCAATGGAATATTTCGGTTCGGAATCCAATGTAAAATCAATAAATTCCAGTACCAGATTGCCGCTGAAATCTGTAATTGGAGAGATATCTTCAAAGACTTCCTTTAATCCCTCTTTCAAAAACCACTGGTAACTGTCCTTCTGCACCTCGATGAGATTGGGCATTTCCAAAACTTCATTGATTCTGGAATAGCTTATTCGCGTCGTATCGCCAAAACGAAGTGCGTGAATTCTGTTTTTTTCCATCTTGTCACCTCTCGAAATTCTCTTTCACACCGACATGTTCATGCCCCTAGCGGACACTTGATACGGAAAAACGGATCTCTCGTTTCTCTCTATCAGGCGCCCACAGCAGGACATTTGGATTGTTGGGTTCCTGCTTTTACGCAAAAAATTTAGAATTGCTCAAACAAAGCTAGACCTTTGCCTGCACCACCTTTGATCAGTGGTCGTGACAAAAGTCCCTTTTATCTAAGAAATTCTAATGTAGCCTTTGAACAGTTTGCCATATAGCCTCCCGTTCACCATATTTTACTCTTTGTTTCTGCTTCCAAGCGTCTCCATGGATTGTCGAAAACAGTTGATTTTTCAATGTTTTTGTCTGAGTTGCAAAAAAAAATGTTGAATTTCTTTCTGCTCTATGATATACTGACAATAAATCATGGATTGATATGCTTGTTTGCTAATGTGTGAAACATTTTACCATATCGCACAAGCACTGTCAAGTCCTTTTTACTTGGTGTTTTGGCGGTTTTCCGCCTTTTTTTATTGCTTTGGACGCCTTCTGCTTTTTGCACAATCCATTTTCCAATCGTCCACAGTTTTTCAAAGAAATTTAATGTGCCAACTGCCATTTCTTACAGCTGCTTTCCTTTTTCTTCCCAAAAATTCGTAAAACTTTTTTTCTCTCTGCTTCTTAGAAAACGAAAATTTTGTTACTTATTTTTGTATTTTTTTTTGTACAATTTGTTTTTTCGTCCCGTTTCTTTACTTTTTTTCCCATTCCTGCTACACTGTTGCCAAAATGAACTGAAAGAAGGTACTTCTATGCAAAAACAAAACTACCAGCTGGCGCTGGAACGCACCCTTTCCGCCATTGAACAGAGCCAAACGCGCCCTCACCTGCTTCTGCATAGCTGCTGCGCCCCCTGTTCCTCTTATGTTTTGGAATATTTATCTCATTATTTTGATATTACTGTATATTATGATAATCCCAATATCTCTCCTGCTGCGGAATTTGCACGTCGAGCAGAAGAACAGCAGCGGCTGATTGCGCAAATGCCGCTGGAAGGCAAAGTATCCTGCATCATTGCCCCTTACCAACCGGAACGCTTTGCCGCCATCGCCAAAGGAAAAGAGCAGGAGCCGGAAGGTGGCAGCCGCTGTTTTGCCTGTTATCAGCTGCGGCTGCGCCAAACAGCAGAAGCCGCAAAACAGGGCGGATATGACGCTTTCACCACCACCCTGTCCATCAGCCCGCATAAAAATGCGCAGGTTCTCAATGCCATCGGAAAGGCACTGTCGGAAGAATATGGCGTCTCCTATCTGTTTTCCGATTTTAAAAAGAAAGACGGCTACAAACGTTCCTGTGCTCTATCCGAGCAATATCATTTATACCGACAGGATTACTGCGGCTGCGCCTTTTCCAAGGCAGAAGCGCAAGCCCGCCGACACTCCCAAAACGAAGTCTAACTTTTGCATCTAGAGCCCATCCACCCCGCCGCCCATACAGAAGCAGCGGATTTTCTTTTGCACGTTCCCATCACGGAGATGCCGTAACAGAAATATCTTCCAAACAGCATCCTGTGATCTCTCTGCAACTGCCAGAACATCCTCTGCTTTCACTATCCTTCTTCTGTTCTTACTGATGGGAATCTTCTTCTTTCACATAGATACCATCAATGCGTTCCCCATCATCCCTGCCAACACCCATTCCCGTCCAGAAGCAGATCGCCTTTTTCGCCATGCCTGCAAAATTCCCTCTTTTCTTTCCCATGCAATTCTCGTATAATAGAATGCATGGCTTTTACGAAAGGAGAATTTGATATGACTTCGAAACAAAAGGGAATTCTGTGTATTACAGCCTCTTCTTTCTTTTTTGCACTGATGAATCTGTTTGTGCGTCTTTCCGGCGATCTGCCTGCCATGCAGAAGAGCTTTTTCCGTAATGCCGTCGCTTTGATTTTCGCCGCCGTTCTATTGTTTCGGGAACGTCCATCCCTTTCTCTTACGCCAAAATCCAAGCGAGATTTGTTTTGGCGTGCATTGTTCGGCACGGTCGGCGTACTGTGCAATTTTTATTCCGTGGATCATCTGGTACTGGCGGATGCGTCTATGCTGAATAAAATGTCTCCGTTTTTTGCAGTATTGTTCGCCATCTTTTTGCTGAAAGAAAAACCAAGCCGGTTTCAAAGCATCTCCATCTTCATCGCCTTTCTTGGTGTATTGTGCATTGTCAAACCGACCGGCAACCTGAATCTCTTTCCCGCTTTTATCGGCTTGATGGGTGGTGTAACCGCAGGCGCAGCTTATACCTATGTCCGTTCTTTGGGCAAACAAGGGGTGGCAGGACCGTTTATCGTGTTTTTCTTCTCCGCATTCTCCTGCATCGTACTGCTGCCATTTTTGGTCTTGGACTATCATCCCATGACCTGGTCACAGCTTGGTATTCTGCTGCTTGCCGGTCTTTCGGCTGCCGGCGGTCAGTTTACGATTACCGCAGCCTACTGTTATGCACCCGCACGGGAAATTTCTGTATATGACTATTTCCAAATACCGTTTTCCGCACTCTTGGGCTTTCTGGTATTTGGGCAAATTCCAGACTGGCTCAGTTGGATTGGTTACGCCATCATTTGCACAACAGCTGTTGCCATGTTTTTGCATACCACGCAACAAACAAACGATATATATCAACAAAAAGGAGGATCCTGATGCTGTTTTCCCGCACCTTTGCAGCATTGCGGCGCATGGGAAATGAACGCCTGCAGCTGCCGATTTTTTACGAAAGCCCGCTATCCCTGCGTTTTGAAATTGGAGATGGTACGCTTTCCACAAACCACCCGCATTACTTTCGCTCTGCCCTCTGGCGCGCCTCTTTTCTATTTGAAAACGCCCCAGTCTTTGATACCCTGCTTTGGGTACTGTATCGCACCCCGGATACAGACACTGATGTCGATGCGCTGTTGTCTGCGTTTTGCCGTTTGGCGCGCCTGCCGGGACCTGCAGAGGTTTATACCCAAGCTACCACAGACAGTGACGGTGAACCATTGACCAGAATCTTCTTTTTCTGGGATATGCAGCAAACACCGCCTAACGCCGCAGCTTTGTTGGATGGAATCATACATACAGATTTTCATGGATTTTCCGAGTTGTCCTCTGCTGTATTTTTTTTGCAGACCGGCGAGCATACATTCCTCCTGCATCTTTACGATGACAGAGGAATGGATCTGGTCAGTGACACCACAGACGCCCTGCTGCCTTTTTATCAAGACTGCAGCAATTGGCTGTTGGATTATGACCGACCGCGGATGGACGCCATGTTTTCGTCCCACACACCGCCTTCCGCAGTGCCGAAGCCGCCGGCAGACTGAAACGGTGTAGATTTTTTCATAGCCTTATGCTATACTCTTCTAAAAGCAACCAATCGGCAAATCAGAATTTGTAGGGGGTAACTTCATGCAAGAGATAAAAAATATGCTTTTCGGTATTGCAATCATGGTCGCTTCCATAGCATTTTACTCGGTTTATGATAACGATACGATCGCTGTTATGATAGCGTTTATTGGACTTTGTATTGCAATATACGGTTATTCAAAAAAAAGAGAAATAACTTCCCATGGCTCCGCAATAACCTCCTGCTTTTTAGAATTCTCTGGGACTGCCAGAGCAAAATCAGGGGAACTCACATGAATCGCACTGCTGCGCACAGCGAGCCAAACAGAGCACCCCAACCCACTTTGGGAGGAGCTTGCCCATCCGTCTTGCAGAAAAGCCCAATCCCGTCCGTCTATTCTCATAAATGCTCTTCCTTTGGTTCGTTTTGGTCATTTTGATCTGTTTGTCAACAAAAAAGACAGTCGATTTTCTCGGCTGTCTTTTTCACTGCGATTTTATTTACACCGCATATCACTCCATCGATAAAAGCTCGTAACGTTACAATGTGATGATTGGCTTTCCATCCTTGTCCAGCAAGACTGTAAACCCCGATGCATTTCCATCCCGATGAAATACATAATTGACACCGGTTTCTGTGTCCACCCAAATTTCCATCACCTCCACCATCCCTTGATGATACACTTTCTGAAACCGCTCCATACAGACTCCTCCTAACTTTCTATTGATCCCGACGCCCTTCTGCAGAAAATATCTTACCATACCATATGTAAAGGACCTCTGTCTATCCAGGCATAACGTTCTCTTGCATATTCCTTTCCTGTCGTTTCTCGGTGTTCCTCATCGGATGGTATGATCCATTTCAAAAAACCACGACCTATTCCAAACGCCATACAGAGCATTTCCGCTCCTTCACATCCATTCTGTTCTGCATTTTCATGCAAGCATTCTGCCCGCAGTACGAACCTTGAATAGAAACATCATCAAAAGCGTCCATTCTTTACGATACAGTACCCCAAATATTGCTGTATGCCGTACGATTGTCATCCGGAATCAAACCCAAACGCCAGAACGACACACCCTGAATACCAAACATCTGTGCCAGATCTATTTTATCCCCGATGCTTCTGCTGTCTTCATACCAAATCACTTTTGTTACCTCTCCATCCTGTATCGTCAGATATGGATTGCGATAGGTCTCAGAATATGCCGCCGCTGCGCCATTTTGCAAATAGGATTGAATCGTCTCATACGTATTGTCAATTCCTCTGCTGTTTAAGATTACGCCATTTTGCAGATCCCATTCCACATTTGCAGACGGACTGAGCCCCAGCACAATTTTATCCCGATCTGCAATGCTGTTGCTGATTACATGCAGCCCATAATATACTTGATCAAATGGCGTCACCGGCGTTGTGGTAAACCCGCTTTGCTGTACCTCTGCGGATATACTTTTTGCTTCATAATCATATGCCAGCAAAATGACCTTGTCCGCCAATGCACCAATGGCGGAATAATCATATCCATCATAGTATGCACCGTCCGCAGTTACCGGATGCACCGCTACATAAAGCGACTTTCCTTCCGCTGTCAATGCAGTATCCAATTCCTGCAAAAACGCGGTAAACGAATTGCGCAGTGTACTCCCGCTCAAACTCTCAAAATCAATGGTCACACCTTCGTATGGATTTCTGCCTAACTGCCTGTAATCCACTGTCACCTCCTCCATAATGGCGTTCACCGCCGCAGTACGGTTTTCTGCACTGTTTAATATGGTTTCCGCCGTAGATCGGTCAGACAAAAATACGTTCAAGTGGGTCTTTACCCCATTTTGCTGCAATTCATTGACGATATTCTCATATCCGTCCGGCACAACCCATTCGTTCCCATTTTCCGATAAGGTATTGACGACAACACCTTCCCCATTTCGATATTCCATTTTGCTCCATCCAAAGGAAACCGCATCCATTTTATCTGCCAATGCTTTTTGATCATAGGAGGAAAATGCATAGAATCCATGTACAAATTCCGTATCGCCGTTCCTTTTTTCATAACAGCGCAGCATCATTGCCGCTGCTTCTTCCCGAGTGGCTGTGCCGTCTGGCAAAAACTGCCCATTCCCCGTACCGCTGACGATACCAAAATCATACGCCAGGTTGATATATCCTTTCTCTTCCGTCACATCTGAAAACGGAGAAGCCGTTTGTGCTGCTGTTTCTACTAAATTATCGTAACCCAGTCCTTTGATTAACATCACTGCCATCTCTGCTCTTGTGATTGCTTCATTGGGTCGAAAATACTGCGTATCCGTATCTATCGCACCATGCGTAACGGCTGTTTCCACACTCTGAAAATACCACTGCCCGCTGTCCACATTGTCTGCAAAAGAGCCTGCCGTTGCATTGTCACTTTCCCAACCAAACATCCGACACATCATGGATACAAACTGCGCTCTTGTCACCGTTTGCCCCAGTCCGAATGTTCCATCATCCATCCCACTGATAAAACCAATCTCGCTTGCTTTCATCACTTCCTGATATGCCCAGTGGTCGCTGGGCACATCCGGAAACGACGCGCCAAATGCCGTCGTTGTTCCAATCGCTCCCATTAGCAGACCAATCAAAATCACTTTTGCTTTCATGCAATCCCTCCTGTATTTCATTCTTCCAAAATCCATACAAACCAATTCCTCATTGGCAACTTGCCCTTTTCCTTCTAACAAACATTTTGTTATCACCTAAACTCTGCTATCGGCATTTTGCTTTTCCGTCTGAGATGCGCGGCACACACAGCATCAAAATTTTCATATTCCTCATCACGTTTTTCTTCTTATTCTATTTTTTCTCAAATATGCAACAGCCAGGATTCGTCTGAATGCAAAACAAAAGAATCCTGTCTTTTCTGTCCATTTTCAGTGCCATCTTGTTCTGCCGCATGCCATTCACGTTTCATCATTCTCTTTTCATACAGTTTTATTCTACTCTTCTTCAGGATGCTTGTGTATTACAAATTTCTTAAGCTTTTTGCGTTTACAAAACAGGAGAATACCCAAACCTGCTGCCGCCGCAGCACAAATCGGCACAATGACGTATCCATATGGAATCCTGACTGCATAAAATGCAACATCGCTTCCCACAGCCTGGAAACATACATACTGTCCGTCTGGTTCTGTATCCAGCAATTCCGCCCCATCTCCGGTCATTTGGTACAACCGCAGCCAGCCGCTTTCTTCCGGTTTACAGTATCGCATTGTATGAACGGTATTGCCGTCATCCGGCAACCGCAATCGCCATCCTTCTGCATATATTCCCCAACCGGTGTATGCCGCTTCTGCTTCGGATATCCTTTCGAGTGAGATACTGTCATCTGTTGCAAAACTGCCTTCTGCCAGTATAATCGCACGTACCCCATCCGCTCTGGTTTGTTTAGAAGCAATGGATGAACTACGCTGCGTATATACCGCTTCCAATACACGATCAAACATCACCGTTTCTGGCAATTCTTCCCATTCACCTGTATATCCTGCCTGGTAGGGCACTTCTGGGATGGATTTGCTATCTGTGCGTGCGCCGTATTCATATGCCACTTCCTCGATCACCGCTCCATTGCTCATAAAAATCAAATAACAGAACCGGAACCGTTCCGGCAATCGCTCCAGTGCAATAAAATCCGCATATGCCATCGGTTCTGCTTTTCCTACATAGCTAATGTCATCCACACCGCCCCAATCACCTTCCAGAAAATAATTCTCCACTACATCGCCTTCCGCTTTTCCGGCAATCGCCCCTGCCGCTTCTCCCGTTTCTTGTATCTCTGGTATCGCACAGCAGCGATAGATATCCATCCCACTGCCTACAATACCACCCACATAGGCATCCCCCTCCAAAGATACCTTCGCTGCACTGTCTCGAATGACGGACTCTGAACTGCCGGCAATCCCACCAATATAGTCTCCGTTTTCACTGACGATTTTACCATAAGCCTCACAATGATAGAGACTTCCCAGCTTCATATAACCGACAATTCCACCGACATAATCCTTCCTGCCGGTGACCGATCCATAGTTGACAGCCTCTCGCAGGACCGCCTTTGTCAAATAACTTCGCTCTAAAGACGTATTGCCTTCCCGTGTTAAGTCACCCTCCGGATCGAAATCGTATTCTACCGCAATGGCGCCGCAGATCCCACCAGTATCTACGTCTCCTTCCACAACTCCATAATTACGGCATTGTTCTACGACTCCTTCTGTAGATGTACTGTTTTCTTCCGAAATATCCTCATACCAGTCCTCTTCCCCATCATTCAACAATTTATCATACATATCTCGGATGATATCCATCATTTCCCGCATCTGTTGGTTCATTGCCCGCAAATCCGATAATATCGCATCTCCATCGCCATCCAACTGTTCTGTCATATCTTCCATTTCATCAAACATAGACCCCGTCTGCTCCATGAGATTATCTATCTGTTCCTTGTATCCTGCATCCGGCACCGGAAATTCTACGGCGCCATCTTCCCGAAAATCACGGACCGCCCAACGGAAATCCGTAACAATATCCGATAATCCCCCCTGGATGTCCTGTAACTGTTCCACAGAACGTTCCAGCCTGGATAATGCACTCTCAAGATCCGTCACTACATCTTCCCCGCTGTCCCATGCATCTTCCATTTCATTTTTGGTATTCTGCGCCGCGCGCTTCAATCCATCTCCAGCATCTGCTAAGGAATCTACGCTTACCTGCAGCTCTGCCAGCGCTTCAGCCATGGCTCCCTCGTTTCCTACACTTCCCATCACATCTTGTACACTCCAGGAAACATTCTGCCATGCGTCTTTATAATTTTGTGCTGCGCGATCTAATGTACTAATTCCATCGTCAACATGATCCACTGCATCCTGTCCCGCATCCGCTGCATCCTGTAATCGGCTGACAGAACGATGCAGCTGATCTACTGCTTCCGTAATGTCATCCGCCACTGCTTCCCCTTCTCCCAGAATATTTTCCAAATCTGCAAGGAAACGATCCACTCGCTGCCCCAAATCGTTGACCTCCTCAATGGCATCGTCTACATAGTCCTCTGTGCGCTGTACCAGATCTTCCGTCGTTCCCCTTGCCTCATCCGTCAGCGCAGCGATAGAGTCCATATGTTCCGAAACACCATCCATCGTCCCTTCCACATGATCCAGCATTCCATCCATAATATCCTGCAAAGCAGAAAATCCGTCCGACAGTCGTTCCAAGTCATCCTTGCTAAAGCGTAGAATCATATATGGCTCCATTTGTCCAACAATGCCACCGACATCTTTTCTGCCATACACCGCTCCTTTGTTTTCACAATCATGCAGATATCCAGACTGTCTTCCTGCAATTCCCCCGACATTATATCCTACATGCGGATATCCAATCTTTCCAATATTCTCACATCCCTGAATCAGTCCAGAAGAAAATCCTGCAATCCCGCCAGTATCTGTATAAGCCGAAACATTTTCTGTCTGATTGATCTGTGTCAAATCCAACTCTTCTAACGTCGGTGCCACAGTTTCTCCATCTGTATTGACGCTGCTTTCATTGGTGCATCGTTGTATTGTTCCTAAGTTTTGTCCTGCCACTCCACCAGTATCGTGTTCCCCGCGAATTTCTCCGCGTACGATACAGTTGCGAATCATCCCCCCCGTTTCATTTACACCAGCAATTCCGCCCACTTGGTTTTGTCCGTCTACCACTCCATTGAACATACAATATTCGATCGTTCCTCGATTGTTCCCTACAATGCCGCCGATATGCTCCTGCCTGCCAGAAGGTTGCCAAGTACCAGTCACTGTCAGACGAGAAATACTCGCGCCACTTTCCAAATATCGAAATACCCCCATATCTGATGCATCAGATAAATAGGAGCCCACATGTATGGTATGTCCATCCCCGTCAAAGGTCCCGCTGAAGATGGGAATTGGGTGAAACTCTGCAGATAAATCCAAGTCTGTATCTAACACCACCTGCTTACCCACAGACCAACTGTCCAATTTACAGTCCTTGGCAAATTGTTCCCAATCTTCCCTTGAAGCAATATGAATAACCGCACCCTCGGACGCTTGCGCTGTCATACCAAACGACAAATTCCATACCATCAAAAAACAAAGCAAAAACGCCGCTATTTTTTTTCCTTTCCCACTGCTCATTCCACTTTGCCCTCCTTCTCTTTCGTTTCTTCCAGAGGCTCTTCCTTCCCTGTCGCTTCCTTTCCTTCTGTTCGCACCATTGCACGCACTTCGCCATGAATGACCCCGTCCACTTTTGCATCAATTGTACCGGATACATAGCCATGAATATGTCCGTTCACTCGCACAGCGCCTTCCATCTCTTTGTTCCATTCCGGCGGCTTGATCGCAAACATCGTACGGGCAATCACGTTATCGCCAATCAGCAAGATTTCCGGCAGCACCATCATAACCAGAAAAATAGAGATCAATGTACCACGTCCTAGGCAAATACCAATGGACGCAACAGTCGGATCCGATGATAAAAATCCGATCAACAGTCCGGCGGATGCCAGCATAGACCCAGATGTAATGATCGTCGGAAACGCCTGATTCAAAGCCTGCACAATCGCTTGCGATGGCGGCATTTGTTTTTTCAAATCCATATATCTGCTGGAAATGACAATCGCATAATCGATATTCGCCCCCATCTGTATGGAACTCACCACCAGATAACTCAAGAAAAACAAATTGCTCTGCATCAGATACGGGAATGAAAAATTGATCCATACACTACCCTGAATCACTAAAATCAACAAGATTGGCAGCCCCACCGATTGGAAGGTAAACAGCAATACCAAAATAACAAACACAATGGATAATACACTGATCATCACATTATCTCGGCTAAAGGAGATGGATAAGTCATAATCGCTGGTGCTATTACCTACCAGCAGATAATCATCATAATACCGTTCCACATCTTCCCGCAGCACATTTAAAAAATCAAAGGTTTCCTGCCCTTCTTCCGATATGTTCAAATCAACAACCAAACGCGAATAGGTTTCTCCCTGCAGTTGCTCCTGCGCATCTATGATTTCTGCATATGCATCATCCAAATCCCGCTGCATCTCATCATCCAGTTCTATATATCCTTCATCCGCTTCCTCATGCAAAAACAGCAGCATATCAATCAACGGCACCTCATATTGATCCAAGTTTCCGATTACCTGTCCATATGCCTCATTTTTTACTCCATAGGCTGCATACAGCAAGTTCGCCATTTCCACATCCAGATCCATCATCTCCGCAAAATTCCGCGGAGTCAGTGCATCTGCCAGCATGTAATCGTCCATAGCTTCTGCATTGGCGATTCCCAGTGCAGAATTTACTTCCGTATGCTTTTCCAAATCCGCTAATAAGGCTCGCTCTTTGTCGTAATCTCCTTTGGGAACCAGTACCGCCAATGTATTCTGTCTGCCAAAAATATCATTGATTCGATGATCCGCAATGGTCTGCTCGCTCTTTTGAAACGATGTGATTTCCGTATATCCATATGCATAAGGACATAGAGAAGATAAGTGAAAGGCAACAACCAATCCCAGCAAAAAAATAGGAGGCACAATATATTGCATGCGGATCAATACGTTCCCAAGCCCAGAAATATTAGGTACGAAATTTCGATGATGGGTACGGTCAATGCCTTTGCGAAACAGCATCAACAGCCCCGGCATCAACGTAAAAACAGAAAGGAGACTGCAAAAGATCGCCTTAATCAGCACACGCCCCAAATCAAATCCAATTCCAAACTGCATAAACATCAAGGCAGCCAAACCAGAAATCGTTGTCAAACTACTTGCAGATATTTCCGGTATGGATTTGCTCAGCGCCGTAATGACTGCTTCTCTTGCTTCCATCCTTTCCCGCTCCTCACTGTAACGATGGCATAATATAATGGCATAGTCAATGGCAAGCGCCAACTGCAGCACCACCGTAACAGAATTGGATATAAACGAGATTTCTCCAAAAAGGAAATTGGTTCCCATGTTCACCACCGCTGCTGCAATAAAAGTCAACAATAATACCGGAATCTCCAGATACGTTCTGGAAGTCAGCAATAATACACTGACAATAATCACTGCGGCAATTCCCAGTATCATCTTCATCTCTTCTGCCAGCATATCAGAACGGTCATTGCCCACTTCTGTCGAAATGTATACATCATATGGTTCCAACTCTGCTTTTATCTGTTCCAGAGTAACCAGAACAGGATCGTCATCCACCTCTCCATCAAAAGTTACCTCATACAGCGCCGTAGCACCTTGGTAATGCTCTTTTGACTCGTCAAACGCGACACTGGATATCCCATCTATCTTCTCCAAATCTTCGAAGAGTTCTTCTGCCGTCGCATATGTAATATGGTTCACCATGACCCGTGCCGTTGCAAACGTCGTAAACTCCTCCTCCATCAAATCCAATCCACGTCTGGTTTCCGTTTCTTCTGATAAATAATCCGTCAAATCATCATTGACCTTCACCCAACCGCTGGAAAAAATCGAAAATATCATCATCGCACCATAGAATAGAAAAAATAAATTGCGTTTATCTACAATCCATGCTGCTATCCCCCTCATCCAAGACTGAGACCTCTTTTGTTTATTCATCACATCACCCGTTTCTCTAACCATCCGTTACGCAAAATTTTGTATTCTATATACAAAAATATAAATCCAAATCACGCAAAATACCATAGACAATCTGACAGATTTTGTATAAAGAAGTTCTCTCTACATATTTTCTTTGTATGAACCGCTAACCTTGGCAGCCAACATTACACGCATACCTCCTGCCAAATCTGCATTCAGAAAGAATCCTGTCTCTTATGAATCCTCAAAATATTCCCGCCTGTTATTATGCAAAAACAGTTAGAAAGTAACGAAACACAAATTTACATGCAAAACGATTCCTTCCATATCATCGTTAATTGGCATTCTCTTGCTACGCACTCTTGATCATCTATCTCATTCCATCTGATGAGATCAAACCGTCCTCTGTGATTTGCATGACAATCTTGTAATACATTCTATCGGTATGACTGCACTGCATCATAGAAAGGAAGCAGCCCTGCATGTCAAAAAAGAATCTCTTTCCAATAGATACACCGCAATCATAAAAAAGCCTGCATAAAAAAAACAGGGAGAATCTCCTGATTTTCCAAGAAATTCTCCCTGTCTATTTTTTCTGAAACTTTTTGTTTGCAAAGCCTCTGTTCGATTTTGACAATCCAAAATTACTTCAGAGTAACCTTTGCGCCTACTTCTTCCAGTTTTGCTTTGATTGCATCTGCATCTTCTTTGGAAGCCTGTTCTTTCAGTACCTTTGGAGCACCGTCAACGATTTCTTTTGCTTCTTTCAGACCCAGACCGGTTACTTCACGAACTACTTTGATTACTTTGATCTTTTCAGAACCAACTTCTGTCAGTTCTACGTCGAATTCTGTTTTTTCTTCCGCTGCTGCACCTGCTGCAGGACCTGCTACTACTGCTACGCCTGCTGCTGCAGATACGCCAAATTCTTCTTCTGCTGCTTTTACCAGATCATTCAATTCGATTACTGTTAATTCTTTTACAGCTGCAATGATTTCTTCAATTGTCAATTTTGCCATGTGAAAGCACCTCCGATTATTTTTCGTGTGATTAAATTCTGTTTTCTTTGCCGACATACCATTCGTCGACCGGATCATTGTACGATGAAACTTATTCCGCTGCGCCTTCGCCTTTCTGTGCGATCTGATCGATCACGCGAGCAAAGGAAGACATCGGGGATTTGAAGCTGCCCAACAGTTTGGAAAGCAGTACGTCTCTGGAAGGAATGTCCGCAATCACTTTCATTCCCGCTGCATCGTAAACAACGCCTTCTACAACACCTGCTTTGAATTCCAGTTCTTTTACATCTTTTGCCATCGCATTCAGAATGCTTGCGCCTGCAGTTGCATCTTCATAAGAAAAAGCAAATGTGCTGGGACCCGCCAGATATGCATCCAAACCTTCATACTGCGTACCCTGGATTGCAAAATGCACCATTGTATTTTTGTATACTTTGTAATCTACGCCAGCTTCTCTCAATTTCTTTCTCAGCGCAGTGTCCTGTTCTACGGTCAAGCCTCTTGCATCCACCATAACAACAGAGCTTGCTTTTTCCAGTTTTTCTTTGATCTCATTGACGATCACTTGTTTCTGCTCAATTTTTGCCATGTTTACACCTCCTTGAAGTCCTCAGATATTCGAAAAGCCTCTTTGCACATAGACAAAGAGGCTCTGTATCGCTCATATTCAAGCAGTTTCCTCGGCAGGATTTACGCCAAAGGCACCTGCTGTCTACGGCAATATTTGGTTTTTCTGTTTCAACTTGCTTAGTTTACACGAAAACCAAGCTTTTGTCAATAACCTCTCAGAGATTATTCAGAAATTTTTGCAGCGTTTACTTTTACGCCAGGACCCATTGTTGTGGTCAGTACAACACTTTTCAGATACTGACCTTTTGCAGCAGCGGGTTTTGCTTTTATAATTGCACTCATCAGAGTCTGGAAGTTTTCTTCCAATTTCTCGGAACCAAAAGATACCTTGCCTACTGGAACATGGATGATGTTTGTCTTATCCAGACGATATTCGATTTTACCGGCTTTGATATCATTGATCGCTTTTGTTACGTCCATGGTAACCGTACCTGCTTTGGGGTTCGGCATCAAACCTTTGGGACCCAGTACACGACCCAGTCGACCAACCACACCCATCATATCGGGTGTTGCTACTGCAACGTCAAAACCAAACCAGTTTTCATTCTGGATTTTCGGAATCAAATCCTCTGCTCCTACGAAATCCGCACCAGCTGCCAAAGCTTCTTCTGCTTTATCGCCTTTTGCGAATACCAATACACGAACTGTTTTACCTGTACCGTGGGGAAGTACAACCGCACCACGAACCTGCTGATCAGCATGTCTGCTGTCAACGCCCAAACGAATATGCGCTTCAACGGTAGCATCAAACTTCGTTGTGGAAGTTTTCTGCACCAGATCAATCGCTTCTGCTGTATCATAGAGAGCCGCTCTGTCTACCAGCTTTGCAGCTTCAACATATTTTTTTCCTCTTTTCACTTTCGTGACCTCCTTATGTGGTATTATCGGGAGAATTCCCTCCCACTCTACCGGCATTTCTGCCGTCTGCCAAATTATTCTTCTACAACGATACCCATGCTTCTAGCTGTACCGCAGATCATGCTGTAAGCAGCTTCCAGACTTGCTGCATTCAGATCCGGCATTTTTGTTTCCGCAATCTTCATCACTTCGTCTTTGGAAATTTTCGCTACCTTTGTTTTGTTGGGCACGCCGGAACCGGATTCAATACCGGCAGCCTTCTTCAGCAAAACTGCTGCAGGGGGTGTCTTTGTAATGAATGTGTAGCTTCTGTCCTGGTAAACTGTGATAACAACAGGAATGATCAGACCTGCCTGAGAAGCTGTTTTTTCGTTGAATTCTTTACAGAAACCCATGATGTTCACACCATGCTGACCCAAAGCGGGACCAACAGGAGGAGCGGGAGTCGCTTTCGCTGCGGGAATCTGCAATTTGATATAACCTGTTACTTTTTTTGCCATGAGTGGCACCTCCTATAAATGTGGTAATTAGCGGGGATTTTCCCTCCCACCGGCGGCATGCATAGCCGCCTTCTTCTGTCAACTGTCAAATCTTGTCAATCTGAGCGAAATCAAGTTCCACCGGTGTTTCTCTACCAAAAATGGAAAGACTGACCACAACCGTCCGTTTGTTTGTGTTGATTTCCTGAATCACGCCAACGGAATTTGCAAAAGGACCGCTGGCAACACGAACGGAGTCTCCGGGTGCTACGTCGATCGTTTCCACCTCGCCGCCGATTCCCATCGCATACACTTCTGCCTCCGTCAGCGGCACCGGCTTGGATCCGGGACCCACAAAGCTGGTTACCCCTCTTGTGTTTCTGACAATGTACCATGTTTCATCGGTCATAATCATCTTCAGCAGCACATATCCGGGAAATACTTTGCGCTGTACCGTTTTTTGCTGTCCGTCTTTGATTTCCACAACATCCTGCAGGGGAACGCTCACTTCATGAATCAGATGCTGCATTCCTCTGTTTTCCACGGTTTTTTCGATATTCGCCTTTACCTTGTTTTCATAACCGGAATAGGTATGCACCACGTACCATTTTGCTTCGGCAGATGTATTCATTTCTTCCGGCTTATTGATTTCTTCAGACATACAACCATCCTTTTTTCATCGTTTTCTTAACCTAAGAGATTGATAATTGCGTCATACCCTGTGGAAAATACCGTATCCATGCAAGTAATGATGACGCCCACAATCAAGGATGTTACGATAACCGTTGCCGTATTTTTGACAATTTCAATGCGGCTTGGCCATACGATTTTTTTGAACTCCGCTTTGTAATCCGCAAAGCTGTCGCGTTCTTTGCCGTCGCCTGTTTTTGCCTGCTTCGGCGTTACTTTTTTAACTTCCTTCGTTTCATTTGGGCTTGTCATGTTTTTTTCTTCCATGCGTTTCACTTCCTTTTTGGGAGTAGCCTCAATTACTTCGTTTCCTTGTGCAAAGTATGGGCTTTACAGAACTTGCAATACTTTTTGATTTCCATTCTGTCAGGCATCACTTTCTTGTCTTTGGTTGTGCTGTAGTTTCTTTGTTTGCACTCGGTACAAGCTAAGGTAATCCTTGTTCTCAAGACTTCCACCTCCATTTGATGATTCCGTTTTTTTTGCATAAAAAAAAGACCTGCGTCTTTCTGTAAACAGAATATCACAAGTCCCCTTCCCTGTCAACAAGAAAATCAGAAAAACATAGCATTTTCGCTCTTTTCCAAACTTTCCGGCGCCATTCCCTTCTTTTTTCGGACAAATATGTTTTGTTCTGCCATCTTTTCTGTCGCCTGCCGCAGACGAATCCGCCTGACAGCAGGCGATCTTTGGTTCAACATTCCACATTACTGATTCTTTAAAAATTCTTCCAGCGCAACCGCCAGCTGATCCGGACAGCTGGTATCTCTGGGACCGCAGGTAATCCCCCGCATCCGTTTTGCCGCTTCCTCCGGCGCCATTCCCTCCGCAAGAGCAGCCAATCCTTTATGGTTGCCGTCGCAGCCGCCAAAAAATGTCACATTTCTCACGACGCCATCTTCAATGTCAAATTCTACTTTTCTGGCGCATACGCCCTTCGTTTCATATGTCAGATGCATGTATTCTCCCTCTTTCCGCAACATTCGACCATAACAATTCGCACACAGTATACTACACCTTTCAAAAAAAAGCAATGCTTCCAACCTCGGATTGCTAAAAGAAACCAAATATTTCTTTTTTCTCTGTTTCTTTCTTAAAATGCTCAGCCCGTTCCATTCCAATCGTTTTCCACGCGCAAATGCCTTATTTGTTTTCCGTTTTTCCATACGGCTCTTTGCCCATGATATCTTTCACGTCTGCGGTTCTTCTTTCGCAACGGTACTCTCCTGTCTTTCTTGCATTTGGGCGTTTTCTTTGGCACCCTAATAACAATATCAGCCAAACACTTCAGCGCGCAACGATGCAGACACGACAAACCTGCGCTTTGCATATCCGTCTGTCTCTGTCATTGTTGTCATAAATTTCATACAAAAGGAGGAATCGCGTTTGCAGAAAAGAGAAGCATGTATACAACATTGGTTTGATATGTGGTTACAGCAAAAAGATTTCGGTATTTCTGAACTTTTTGCAGAAGAAATTGTCTATATCAAAAGCTTGGGTTTCCGATTTGATGATCTTTTGTCACTGCAGCACAAATTTTTCGAATGGAATCCCCACGGCAAGGTTCTGATTTGAGACATCTGGCAATCTTTTCAAAAAGAGGATCAAACCATTGTGGAATGATGCATGATGGACGCATGAAAGCATTCGACGGTATGTCGCTCTTCCAATGATCCACAGACCATAAAATAATTTTCTGCAAGGAATTCGGCTGCAACTGCGATACACACAATCCCTATGCATTTGGTAGCGTACCACGGTTTAAGCAGGAACAACCAAAATGGGTTTCGCTCCCTCGCAAAAACATTCCTTATGATTTTCCCTGTCTCTTCCTTTCTTAGCTGCTAAACCAAAAGAATCTATTCCGGCGGTCATTCCTGCTCTTGTAGATTCTCTGTCGTTTCATCTCCTGAAACCTCCCTTCTGCAAGCGAAATCTGCTTGGCACAGAAACCGTATTCTCTCGATTGCTCTGGGTGCATCGATATGGTTTCCTTTTTATGCAATCCTGCCATGTGAACCTCATGTTTGGATCCTCATCTTGCGCCAGTCTGATTCCACAGCGTCCAAACCAAACAATCGCTTGCTCTCTCCTTTCTTATCAATCTTTTGCCCGAATCAACCCCGATGGATTCTCCGTATCCGCTACATACATTCGACCGATATGATCCGTATCATCTCTCACCATCTCCAAAAACCGCCATCCGCACTTTTCGTAAAATGCATCGTGATCTGTCAGAAGATACAGCCGCAGCACTCCCATCGCTGCCATATCTCTTCGGATTTCATTTAACAACATCCGTGCAATCCCTTGCCTGCGTACTGCTTCTTCTACAAATACTGCGCATACATTGGGGCACAGATCTTTTCGTGTATGAAAATCATTTTCAATCACGCCAGCCCCCGCCAAAATTTGTCCATCTTCTTGTTGTACCAGATACCATTGTGGTACACTGTTTTCTTGCGCGATGCATTCTTCTATGCTTTCTGTGTATTCTGAGACAGGAATTTTCCATCGTTCTGAAAACCAGCATGCCGCCGTTTCACACAACTCCGGCGCTTCTCGCAGCCGCCGAATATCCCATTTCATAAATCCACCTCATTTCATTCTTTTGCCTATGGGATATGTAATCAAAAACAGAACCGCCGCCGCCAGTACCATGGTTGCACCAGCCGACGTATTGGCATAGTATGAAATCACCAGTCCAGCCAGTGCAGATCCCAACCCAAACGCTGTTGTCACCCAGTGGTATCTCCGGGCACTGTACGTAATATTTCTGGCTGCTGCTGCCGGCAAAATCAATAGCGAATTGATCATCAGAATCCCAATGGCACGAATGGAAACCATCACAGCTACCGCCACCATCACCACAAAAATATTTTCCAGCAAAACCACATTGACGCCCCGACTGGCTGCTAGAGAACGGTTGATACTCAGCAACAACAGCCGATTATAGATTTGCCTCCATAACACATATACTGCAATCAATACCACGAATAACAACAGCAAGTCTTGATGATGAACCGTTAAAATATCTCCTACCAGATAGGAAGAATATTTTGCAAACCCGCCATTACCAGATAAAATCACAATCCCCAGCGCCATTGCCGCCGAAGAGAATACACTGATAATGGTATCAGAAGACGCCAAATTCGCCGATTTCACACGGGTAATCCACAAACTGAGTAAAATACCAAAAGCCAGCATCGAAAACAACGGTTGATCCAAACCCAGCAGTACCCCAATTCCAATCCCTGTAAACGCGCTATGCCCAAGCGCGTCCGAAAAAAACGCCATTTTATTATTCACTGCCATAGTTCCCAGCAAGGCAAACAGCGGCGCAATCAGCAGCACCGCCAAAAACGCATGAATCATAAATTCATACCGAAACATCGAAATCGGCAGCAATCCCAACCACTGTTCGATCACCTGCATGTTCCCGCCTCCTCTTCCTCTAAATATCCAAATACCGAACGGAACGCTTCTGTCCGATATACCTGCGCAGCATCTCCCTGGGCAATGACCGTTTTGTCTAACAGTACCACACGGTCTGCATATCGCCGGATCAAGCTCAAATCATGGGACACCAACAGAATTGCCATATGATATTGATCTCTTAATTCCGTTACTCTGCGATAAAATAAATCCAGTCCCGCCATGTCCACACCGGATACCGGTTCATCCAAAATCAGTAAATCCGGCACCGGATTGGTCGCTGCAGCCAAAAGTACTCGCTGGAGTTCTCCGCCGCTGAGTGCGCCCAACCTGCGTTTCGCCAGATAACCGCAATCCATGGCGTCCAGCATTTTGATAATCTCTTCTTTCTCCCGGTTTCGTATTTTCCACCATACCGGAGCGTTCGTACGCGCAGCCGCTAAAAAGTCCTGCACGCTAACCGGCGTCGAGCGATCAAAGTCCATTTGCTGCGGTACATATCCGATGGTAGGTCGGATAATCTTCGCACCATGATGATCCGTATAAGAAATTTCTCCCTGATAGGGTCGTTCTCCTAATATCGCTTTCAACAACGTTGTTTTGCCTGCGCCGTTTTTTCCAATCAGAGCCGTCAACTCTCCGCAGTGAAATTCCAAGTTCACATGTTCCAACAGCGTATCCTGCCCGCTGACCACCTGAAGGTCTTTCAAGGCAACGCTGCATAATCCGCACCTATTGTGTATCTGCATATGAATTTCCTCTTTTCTCTCTTAAGACAACGCCTCCGACAATACCTCTAGATTTTCTTCCATTCCCAGACGATAGGCGTCTTTATTCTCATCCCCCGATGTCAAAGGATTCAAGATCACCACAGATGCCTCCGAAGTGCTTTCTGCTGCAAGGGTATCTGCATATTTCTTCCCCGCATCCTCTGCCGTCAAAAACAGGGTGATGCCTTCCGCCTGTATCACATCCGCTGCCTGTGCCATTTCCTGTGCAGAAGGCTCTTCATTTTCATCCGCGTAAATGCCGACTGCAGCCTCAATGGCGCATACATCCGCCAGATAAGCAAATCCTTCGTGGAACACTGCCGCTTTTCGCCCTCCCTGCTCTGCCAATGCCTCCGCTGCCCGAATCACATCCGTCATGCTTTCCGCAAACTTCTGGGCATTCTGCTCATACTGCACCGCATGCGCCGGATCCGCCTGCGTCAAAAAATCCCGGATATTTTCTGCCTGTATCACCGCATTGGTCGGATTCAGCCAAATATGGGCATTCCCCTCTGTTTCTTCTGCGCCATGATCATGGTCATGTTCTGCTGCCGACAATACCTGCGCACCTTCTGATGTATCGCCAATCCATACATCCGGATATTGCTCCATTACATCTCCCAGAAAACCTTCCATCCCCAAACCATTGATCAAAAAGAGATCCGCCGTCTCCAATTGCTTCATATCCTCTGTTGTCAATTCATAATCATGCAGGCATCCCGTCTGCGGTTGTGTCATATTGGTAACAGATACCCCTTCTACCCCATCTGTAATATTCAATGCCAGAATATAAATCGGATAAAAACTGGTCACCACTTGAATGTCTTCCTGCGCCGTACTCTGGGCTTCCTGAGACACAGAGCTACATCCGCCCAAACAAAATATTGCAGATATCATTCCCGCCAAGATCTTCTTCATCTTTGCTCTCCTTTCTTTTTCAAACGCAATTCATTTGCAAAATGATTGTATGCTCTTATCTTCCCCTTGTCAAGCCATTTTTTTCTGTTATGATAAGAGTAGGAACGTTTTCTGAAGGAGGTTTTATCATGATTCGCAAATTCAAGCAGTATACCCCGACCGTCCCAGACTCTTGTTATGTATTCCCCACCGCCACCATTATTGGCAATGTAACATTGGGTGAAAATGTGATTGTCTGCCCCGGCGCAGTCATTCATGCGGAACATCAAGCCATTACCATCGGGGATAATACCAATGTACAGGAAAATACAACCATTCATGTAGAACATGGATATGATGTTCACATCGGCAGCGGCGTAACCATCGGACACAATGTTATCCTGCATGCCTGTACCATTGCAGATCATGTTCTCGTCGGCATGGGTGCGATTGTACAGGACGGTGCCGTCATCGGTGAAAACAGCTTCATTGGTGCCGGCGCACTGATTCGCCGCGGCATGGAAGTTCCCCCCGGCAGTATGGTTTATGGATTCCCTGCCAGAATCATCCGCCCTGTAACCGAAGCGGAACGTCGAGAAATCCTAGAGTCTGAACAAGAATATCAGGATTTCCGCAAAGAGTACCAATCACAGGACAAACAAGGAGATTGTTCGTTATAAAGTACAATAAAAAACCCCTTGATTTTCCGCCACTTTCCTATATTTCGCTGGAGAATCCCTTTTTTTTCTCCCAAAAATCTCAAATATGCCTTGCACATTGACAGCTTTTGAGATAAAATAGGCTTGTAGAATGATGAAGGAGGTGTATTTCCAATGGCTCACAAAATCGGACCCGAATGTATCGGTTGCGGCGCTTGCGCTGGCGAATGTCCTACAGGTTGCATCCACGAAGCTGGCGGTGTTTTCGAAATCACTGCTGCTGAATGTATCGATTGCGGTACATGTGTTGGTGCTTGTCCTACAGGCGCAATCAAAGCTGAATAATCTTCAACATAAAAAAGTGAGTCTACACTCACTTTTTTTGTTTGTTCTTTTCCAACCTCCGCGGACAGTGGACGAACTGATTTTCGAAATCATCCATTCTGCCAGGCAGTTCAAACAAAGTGCTTTACCTACTTTATTCACCGCACATCATACCCGCCTTCTTACTGCAATCTCTCTAAACGAAAAACCCATGTCAAATTCATTTGCTCCCTGCCTGCATGTTCCTTTCTTTCCAGCGGCGATAACTGTCTAAACCAGATATGACGTTTTTCCCCTTCGACAATTACCCTGCTTTTTTATGCAATGATTTCTTGATTTTCTCTTTCCCCTTTTCACTGAAGAATTTTTGACATTTTCCTATTCCTTCCTCCTTTGCTTTCTTTTTTTCTTTAGATAAACCATCTATTTTCTTTGAGATGGCAGTTCTCCTCATTTGGAATGGAAGGGCTTCCACTGTTTTTTTATCTCGTATACAAAATAGGGAGGCTTCTTTTTTTGACTGCCGACTTCCCGTCAGTCCCGTCATAGAAAATGGACGAACACGCTGATTTCATCCAACGGTTCGCCCATTCCTGATTTTTCAAACATCCTCATTGTATATCCGACTGATTTTCGATATTCTGATTCATTCCCCTTTTTTTCTCCACAGAACCCATACAACGCATCCTGCGCCTTTTTCTTTCCATCAGATAATCCTTTCCCAGCAAACAACATTCTTTTGGAAAACGATCTTCTTTCTTCCTTATATTTTTGTATCTTTTGTTATCCCTCCTGTTTTTATAAAAAAGCACGTTCTTCTCAAATGTCTCTTCATACACCAATCCTCTTATGTTTATTTTTCCGGCATATCCCTCATAACTTGGATCTCAGACAGTATCTCTCGTTCATGCTTATGATACAGCATTGCCAGTGCAGATGCTCTCGTACCTTCTGGAAATACTGCACTTTGCATTCCAGTATATGCCAAGACATATCCATTTTCTTCCTCTCGTAAAATCTCCGTTCCCAATGGCGCCTCCTGTGGATTACTGCTGTCATATATCGCTGCATCATATATCGCAATGGTTCCAATATTCCCCGTCTGCGTTCCGTCTTGCAGCTGTAATACAGCCATTTCCGGCTGATTTCTCTGCGGTATCCAGCAAAGATGTTCTTCCAATAACGCTGGAACCGAAAACATCACCGTATACTGCTGATTTTCCAACTGCAGAACCGCTTGCATGTTCCATTTCTCCGCATTGTTTATCTCATTTTCCATAAATGTGGCAGCATTTCCAGCTGCCAACAGAATCATCCATGTCAGCAATATTCCTCCGCCATACATTCCGATTCACCTCATCTTCGCATATCTTATCTGCTTACTGCAACTTCAGCAGATAAATTCTTTTGCCTCTACATTATTCGCGCACAATTTCAAACTCCGGACTTCCAGCCGCTCCTGCTGCAATTTCATACTTTGCAAAGACAATCACAGGATTTCCCTCTGCATTGATATAGAAATTGGTTTTGTCCGAAATGGACATAAATCCACCCATATCCTCTTCAAAAAATAGTCCGCTGTCATCTGCTGCAATTTGTTCTCGAATTTGCGTATTAACCATTTCTACATATTCTTCTCCCAGCAAATCCTTTAATGTAATTTCCGAATCATCGTTTAGGTCAATATTATAAAAATACTGCACGCCATATGCATTACTCCAGCTTTCATTTGCCGTCAATACCAAAGAAAGAATTTCTTCACTTTCATATTTTACTTCATACTGGACGTCAACGGTAATATTCTTAGCTGCAAATTCTTCTTCGGTGCCACCAGTTGCCAAAAAGGCTTCTTTATATTCGGCAATATTCCGTGTTGCCCATGCTTGGTAGTCCGCTGTAATACGCAGGATTTCTTCATTTACCTGATCAGAATAACCATCTCCTGCTCCGTCGATTTGTGGAATCTCTGCGTGAATGGTTTTGTCTCCGTCTGCCAGATCATAACTACGAAATGTCAATACCTTTGAAATACCTCCCAAAACCGGGTGCTGACCCATTTCGGTTGCAAATGTTTCACTGATATTTAAGCCTGCTGTAAAACAAAATACTACACAAGCCGCCACTGCTCCAACTGCCTTTGTCCAATTATTTTTTTTCCGCATACCAATCACCTTTCTACTGTCTGTCTGTTTTCCCGGTGCACCATTCTCAACCGCCTGCTGTATTCGTCCTTCCAACTCCTGCGGCACTTTCATTTGTTCGTAATTTTTTTTAGATGCCCGCAAACATTCCTCCAATTCTGTCCGTTTCATGCCTCTACCTTCCTTTCGTATTGTTGCCGCAGCTTCTTGAGCGCCGCATATAGACGATATTTTACCTTGCTCAATGACAGCCCTGTCGCATGGGCAATTTCATTGAGGGACAGCTCTTCATAAAAACGCAGAATAATGACAATCCGCATTTCCTCCGGCAATTCCATCACTTCTTCTAGCATCACGTTTTCTGAATTGCTCTGCTGTGTTTCCACATCTGCCGCCTGTACAAACTGTGTCGGCTCCCATAGTATTTCTTTCCCATATTTTCTCAAATATGCCAAACTCTCATTGATGACGATTCGAAAAAACCACGTACGCAAATATGCCGGCTCCCGTATATCTGCGGCATGCTCCAAACCTTTGACTACGGCATTCTGTACGACATCCATTGCCGCCTCTCGATTGTGTACATAAGAAAATGCGAGTCGATAATACCTATCTTGATTGGCTGTAATATGCGCTGTCAATATCGCTTTTGGATCCTGCTGCATCCACCATACCTCCATGCTATTTTGTTTCAGACAATCTTAGATTTGCCTTTTATCCTTTAGACGATTTATCCATTCAAAAAGTCTAAAAAATTATTTATTTTTTTCTTTTTCCCCAAAAATTTACTGGAACTCAAACTTTTTTTGCAAATGACATTTATCCTCTAGACCACTGTTTCATCTGTATACCAACATCGCCGTCATACCGCTCTCGGCGTGTTTACTGTATCAGACAAACCTGTTGTCATATACTTCTGTCATAACCGTTCTGATAAATCGATTCTTTTACTATTTCCATCACAATAGAATGCCTACGATCTTTATTGTTTTCTGTAAGCAATTATTCGTACTCATAATATATTTTCTGGCTGTCACAAACACATATTTTTTGTTTGGCGGCTCTGAATTTTTTCAAAAAGTTTTCACAAATCAGGACCACCGGCTTAGCCGGTGGTTTGCTCTGCCCCTAGAAGGGACCTT
>ERZ1643247.634-NODE-634-length-41222-cov-23.247018_pt1 | contig 41222 bp, 29 predicted proteins | sample MGYA00579264_ERZ1643247 | MGnify/ENA primary metagenome ERZ1643247 (study PRJEB29033, sample SAMEA4952262) | chicken gut metagenome | biome: Broiler Chicken; feature: Gastrointestinal Tract; material: Caecum | place: Ireland | collected 2018 | study: Broiler... | reverse complement strand
ATGCGACAGCTTTCGCAGGCCATCGCGTAGCGATTTTGTTCAATTCGTGTTTGTTAAATAGATAACGCTGCAAATAATAATATGTTGATTAAATAGCGGACGCAGAAAAAGAAGAGACTGCTGTTTCATCCAATTAGATAAGCGCAGAAAATCAGATGGATACAGCTTCTTTGATGCACCTTTCGGAACAGCCGGGAATGTAATGCTGACCGGTAACTGTGGAGGGGCGTTAGAGATAGTTAAAGCCTGTGATGTGGCATTAATCAGGCAAATGAAGTTGTTTGAGTGAAACGAGTTCTTCATTTGCCTGATTGCTTTTTGCCATATCGCAGGCTTGTTACTATGTCTTACGTCCCGTAACCGGAGCCGGAAGCATTACAATCCCGACTGCTCCGAATACGTACGCCATTTCACTGTATCTGATTAATTTTCGGATACTTTGCCGAAGAAAGATCTCTCCGCCAAACACGAATTACTCTGCCACTACAGACAGTCCCAGCTCTTCAAGCTGCTTCTCATCCGCCGGAGTCGGAGCCTCTGTCATCAGGCATGACGCATCTTTGATCTTCGGGAATGCGATCACGTCGCGGATACTGTCCTGTTTTGCCATGAGCATGACAAGACGGTCCAGTCCGTACGCAAGTCCTGCGTGCGGCGGCACTCCGTACTTGAATGCCTCAAGCAGGAATCCAAACTGGCTGTGCGCCTGCTCTTTCGTAAATCCAAGTGCCTCGAACATCTTCTCCTGAATGTCATTCTGATGGATTCTGACACTTCCGCCGCCGATCTCGTTTCCGTTGAGGACGATATCGTATGCTTTTGCGCGGATCTTGCCGAGCTCTCCTTTATCGAGGAGCGGCAGATCTTCTTCCATCGGCATTGTGAACGGATGATGCATGGCGAGATAACGGCCCTGCTCATCGCTCCACTCGAACTGCGGGAATTCTGTGATCCATACGAAGCGGTATTCGTTCTTGTCCAGAAGATCAAGCTGTTTCGCCAGCTCCACGCGGAGCGCCCCCAGTGAATCCCATACAACTTTATTCTTATCAGCCGCGAACAGAAGCAGGTCTCCCGGCTGTCCGTCCATCGCTTTGATCAGCGCGTCCATCTCCTCTTCGCTCATGAACTTCGCAAAGGAAGATTTTACAGTGCCGTCTTCGTGAATTGCGATATATGCAAGACCTTTTGCGCCGTAGTCTTTCACGAACGCAGTCAGCTTGTCGATCTTCTTTCTCGGCATTGCGCCCTGTCCTTTGGCATTGATACCACGGACAGTTCCGCCGTTCTCGATAGCGCCGGTGAACACACCGAAGCCGCAGCCTTTCACCACATCCGTCACGTCGGTCAGTTCCATGCCGAAACGAAGATCCGGCTTATCGGAACCGAAGCGGTCCATAGCTTCCTGCCATGTCATTCTCTGGATCGGAAGCTGTACATCCACATCCAGCACTTCCTTAAAGAGTTTTGCGAGGTATCTCTCATTGACGTCGATCACGTCGTCCACATCCACGAAAGACAGCTCCATATCGATCTGTGTGAATTCCGGCTGTCTGTCGGCGCGCAGGTCCTCATCGCGGAAACATCTGGCGATCTGGATGTAACGGTCGAAACCGGAGCACATCAGCAGCTGCTTGTAAAGCTGCGGTGACTGGGGCAGTCCGTAGAAGCATCCCGGATGGATACGGCTCGGCACAAGGTAATCTCTTGCTCCCTCAGGGGTCGTCTTGCCCAGCATAGGCGTCTCGATCTCAAGGAATCCTTCTTCTGTAAAGAACTGACGTGTCAGAGTCATAACACGGCTCTTCATCATCAGATTTCTCTGGATATCCGGTCTGCGCAGGTCAAGGTAGCGGTATTTCAGGCGCACCTCTTCCTTTGTCTTGCAGTTCTCTTCTACCTGAAACGGCGGTGTCAGTGACTCGGAAAGAATGCGCAGCTCACTGGGGATCACTTCGATTTCACCTGTGGCGATCTTCTCGTTCACAGCGCCGGAACGTTTTGCCACTTCTCCCACAATAGCGACTACATACTCGGAACGCAGAGACGCCGCTTTCTCGAGAAGCGCCGGATCTGTCTTTCCCTCTTCACACACAACCTGAATGATACCGGAACGGTCACGCACGTCGACAAATACGAGTCCGCCCTTGTTCCTGTTCTTCTGCACCCATCCCATGATGGTCACAGTCTCGCCCACATTTGCCGCGGAAAGCTCTCCGCATCTGTGAGTTCTCTTAAGTCCCTGCATTGATTCAGCCATTGTACACCTCCGTAATATCTGTATATCCCTGTTCTGCAAGCTGTTCCTTCTGGAACTTCTTGTTCTTCTTCATATTCATGATCATAACCTGCATTCCGTCTGCACGGTCTGCCTTTGCCTGTTCCAGCACTTCAAGCAGCTTCTCCTGAGATATCTTCTTCTCCAGAAGATAGGCTTTCTTCGGTCTGCTTGTAGGAACCTGATAGCCGCGCTCAAGAAGGAGCATCACGATACGCTCAAACCCGATGGAGAATCCTACCGCAGGCGTATCCTGACCGGTGAATTTTCCGATCATCTTGTCGTAGCGTCCGCCGCCTCCGACAGAGCCGCCGAACTCATCCATGGAGATTTCGAAGATTGTCCCCGTATAGTAGGACATACCGCGCACAAGAGTAGGATCGAATTTCATGCGGAAGTCCGCTTCTTTCTCCTGCTCCACGCAGCTGATGATCATTTCCAGACCGTCCGCCGCCTCAGGCGCAAGATAGCCCTGTAATTTCTCCTTACACATGCGAACGCCCTCAACATCGCCCGTAATCTCTTTAAAAAGTTCAAGATACTTCTCAACCGATTTCTCTGCATAACCGTTCTCCTTCAGCTCTGCCTCTACGCCGTCAAGTCCGATCTTATCCATCTTGTCCAGAGTAATGAATACACTGTCGTAATCTTCCTCTTTGAAGCCGCTGTAAGCCGCCATAGCTTTCAGGAATCTTCTGTCGTTGATGCGGATAGTAAAGTTATGGAAATCCAGCTTGCCGAGCAGTGTCGTCGTCGCAAGGATCAGTTCAATCTCAGCCAGATTGGACGGCTCGCCGAGGATATCGATATCACACTGCATAAACTGACGGAAACGGCCTCTCTGAGGTCTGTCCGCACGCCATACATTTCCCATCTGAAGCGCCTTGAACGGAGCCGGGAGCTCATTCGCATGGTTCGCATAGTAACGGGAAAGCGGAACAGTCAGGTCGTAGCGCAGTCCTCCGTCCACAAGATCAGCCTCTTCTTTCGCCTCATTGATCTTGAGTTTCTCGCCTCTCTTTAAAATCTTGAAGATCAGCTTCTCGTTGTCCCCGCCCTGCTTGCTGCACAGATTTTCAATATGCTCCACGCAGGGGGTCTCAATCGATGAGAACCCGAAAGTCTTATATGTGTCCTTGATCAGACTGATGACATAATCCCTGACCTCCATTTCGGACGGCATCATGTCTTTCATGCCTGTGACCGGTTTCTTTTTCAGCGCCATAACCATTCTCCTTTTCGTTCTATCATTTCATCGATCCGGGCAATGTATTCATTGATATTCTTTACATTCTCCGCGCGGACCAGATTAATTTCTTTTCCGCCTTCCTTCCGGATCGGGTTTTTCAGCAGGATCTTTGTGGACGCTCCCGCCCCCGCCGCAAGGATGGTCTGTTTTTCTTCCATAATCAGTATATTGTATATTCCGGCTTTGTCAAGTTCTGCATAGCCCACATTCTCAAAATTTCCGGCAATATTCTTCTGCCGGTACAGGTAGTAGGGAACCAGTCCCATCCTGCGTGCGCCCGCATAGGCGCTCTCCACCATGCCCGATATCTCCGCATGAAGGTCCGCCGTGCGCCCCTCCTGTCCGAACCGTGCTGCCCGCTTGATTGCAAGGGCGTGGACGGTCAGGCTGTCCGGGTGCAGCGCTTCCATCTGCCGCAGGGTATCTTCCATATCCCCGATCGTCTCTCCGGGAAGCCCAGCGATCAGATCCATATTGATATTGTCAAATCCCTTCTTACGCGCCAGCTCAAATGCCTGCACTGTCTGCTCTACCGTGTGGCGCCTGCCCACAAGATCCAGCGTTTTCTGCTGCATGGTCTGGGGATTAACGGAAATGCGGCTCACAGGATACTCCCGTATCACCGAGAGTTTCTCTTCTGTGATACTGTCCGGTCTGCCCGCCTCCACGGTAAACTCCAGCACGCCGGAGAGGTCAAAACATTCCGTGACTGTGTCCAGCAGACGTTTCAGCTGCTCCGGTTCAAGCGTGGTCGGCGTCCCGCCGCCGATGTAGACAGTATCCGGCACTCTTCCTTCTGCTCTGGAGCCGATATACCGGATCTCTTTTATCAGCGCGTCAAGGTAGGCGTCCACCTTGTCTTTCCACTGCCCGATAGGCGATGAACTGAAAGAGCAGTAGGAGCATACGCTGGGACAGAACGGGATTCCGATATACAGGCTGAAGCCTTTGTCGCAGTCCAGTCTGGACAAAAGCGCATTCTCCCGTGCCGCGACCTCTGCCGCAAGGAAAGCCTTCTCAGGGCTTACATAATATTTCTTCATCATGAACTGTGCAGCCTCTTCTTCCGAAGCGCCGCCCTCCAGCTGTTCCATGGGAATCTTGGTGGGACGCACGCCGGTCAGCGTTCCCCATGCGAGCTCTCTTCCAGTCTCTTCGGCCAGATACCGGTACAGCCGTCTGGTCACTTCTTTCTTCACAGCCTGTTCCCTCGCCTCTTCGGCGGAGAACACCTGTCCTTCAAGCACTGTATCCACTTCTTCCGGCGCAAGGGAAAAGCAAGAGCCTCCCGGCAGTCTGACTGCCATAAGAGGTTCCTGCTTTTCATCTACTTTCTGTATGATCTCCTCGCCCGGGAAAAATGATTTCACAATGTGATATGCATTATAGGTATATTTGTTTTTCTTACTTCCTATCTCGATCATTGTCATCTTTTCCCCATCTGTAACTACAGGAACGGATTATATTGTTTCTCATATCCGATCGTTGTCTCTTCCATATGCCCCGGATACACGCGCGTCTCATCCGGCAGCACAAGAAGTCTGTCCGTGACAGAGCGCACCAGTGCGCTCATGCTTCCGGTAGGCAGATCCGTGCGCCCCACAGACGCCCGGAAAAGCGTATCTCCGCTGAACAGAACATTTTCATCTGCAATGTAATAACAGCACCCGCCGATGGTATGTCCCGGGGTCTGGATCACCTGAATCTTCATCCCCGCAACGTCCAGCAGGTCACCGTCTTTCACAAACTGCGCTCCGGTAAATGTATAAGGCTGCCCCAGCATCCCGGCCGATGAATTCAGCTGCGCGCTCTCCAGAACTTCTTTTTCCGCCGCGCACGCATAGACCGGAACCGGAAATTCTTCCAGAAAACGGTCAAGCCCCATGATATGGTCGAAATGTCCGTGGGTGAGCAGCACTGCCTTCACCGTCAGTCCCGAATTCCTGATATGGCTGACGAACTCCGGCGGACAGGCCGCCACATCTACGATGAAACATTCCATCGTGTCATCATTTCTGACAATATAACAGTTCGTCCCTACCGGTCCCAGCACAAATTTTTCTATCTTCATTCTCATAATCTCCCATTACGCTGAACAGATCAGCCTGTCGTTCTCTCGATATCGATCACACTCTCAATCTGTCTGATCTTCTTGATCACTGTATCGAGCTGTTCACGCCCCTGAACAATAAAGCCCATGTCCAGGGTTGCCGTACCTTTCTTGCTTGTCCGGGTATTGACGGACTTCACATCGATCTTCTCTTCCGTGAATACCTTGGTCACGTCCATCAGAAGTCCCTGTCTGTCGTCCGCAAATATCTTGAGTTCGGCAAGATACTGGCCGCCGCCCTCTGCATCTGATGTATCCTCCCATTCGGCATCGATCAGTCTCTCCCGCTCAGCCGCAGAGAGATGCAGCATATTCACACAGTCTGTCCGGTGGATGGACATTCCCCTTCCACGGGTAACGAAGCCGACAATCTCGTCTCCCGGCACCGGATTACAGCACTTGGAGAACCGCACAGCCATATCGTTAATGCCCTTTACTACGATGCCGCTCTTAGATCTTGCGATATGGACTTTCTGACGATTTGCCTCTGAGATTTTCTCAAGGATCGTCTCGTCCGTAATCTCTTTCTTATGTTCTTTCTCGTACTCTTCCTGCAGGCGGTTCACCACCTGGCCTTCCTTCAGGCCGCCGTGGCCGATGGCCGCAAGGACCGCATCCCAGTCCCGGAAGCCGTACTTTTTCTGTACGATCTGCTGATATTTCGGTTTCAGGATGTTCAGCAGGTCAATGTTCTTACTGCGGCAGTAGGATACGATCAACTCCTTGCCGCGGACAATATTTTCTTCTTTAAACTGTTTCTTGAACCACTGGTTGATCTTGTTTTTCGCCTGTGTGCTCTTGACAATGTTGAGCCAGTCCCGGCTCGGTCCCTTAGAATTCTGCGACGTAAGGATCTCTATCCTGTCGCCGTTCTGTATCTTATAATCAATGTTGACAAGTTTTCCGTTTACCCGCGCTCCGACCATCTTGTTTCCCACCGCACTGTGGATCGCGTAGGCGAAATCCACCGGCGTGGAGCCGTTGGGCAGGTTCTTCACATCACCGTTCGGGGTAAAGCAGTAGACGTCCTCCGCAAACAGGTCAAGGTCGCCTTTCAACAGACTTAAGAACTCTCTGTTGTCGGACATATCTCTCTGCCACTCAAGGATCTGGCGCAGCCAGTTGAGCTTCGCCTCCTGAGACGCCATGCTCTTCGCCGCATCCGCCCCCTCCTTGTATTTCCAGTGGGCCGCGATACCGTATTCAGCCGTCTTGTGCATCTCCTCGGTACGGATCTGGATCTCGAAAGGCTGTCCGGAAGGCCCCATCAGCGTCGTGTGGAGCGACTGGTACATATTCGGTTTCGGCATAGCGATGTAATCTTTAAAGCGCCCCGGGATGGGAGTATACATCTCATGGATCACGCCCAGAGCCGCGTAACAGTCTTTCACCGAATCAACGATAATACGGACCGCAAACAGGTCATACACCTGATCCAGCGTCTTGTTCTGGTTCACCATCTTCTTATATATACTGAAGAAATGCTTTACACGTCCATAGACCTTTGCCTTGATGTGGGCATTCTTCATATGCTTCGATACTTCCGCCACAATCTGCTGGACGAACTCTTCTCTCTCTGTCTTGCGTTCATTCAGATCGTGTACAAGCTGGTAGTAGACGTCCGGCTTCCAGTATTTCAGGGACAGGTCGTCAAGCTCGGTCTTGATCTTCGAAATACCCAGCCTCTGTGCGATGGGAGCGTAGATATCCATCGTCTCACGGGCCTTTTCCTGCTGCTTCGCCGGCGTCATAAACTCAAGCGTACGCATGTTGTGAAGCCGGTCCGCCAGCTTGATAATGATAACCCGGATATCCTTTGCCATGGCAAGGAACATCTTTCTTAAGTTCTCCGCCTGTACTTCCAGCTTATCCTGCGAATAACTGAGCTGTCCCAGCTTTGTGACTCCGTCCACGAGAAGAGCCACCTCTTCGCCGAACTCCTTCGTGATATCATCCAGCGTCATGTCCGTATCTTCCACAGCGTCGTGGAGCATGCCTGCCACGATCGTCTCTTTATCCATCTCAAGGTCTGCAAGGATGATCCCCACCCACAGCGGATGGATGATATATGGCTCGCCGGATTTTCTCACCTGATCTTTATGCGCTTCTTTCGCGATCTTATACGCTTTCTCGATCATGGAGATATCCGTTGAGGGATGGTATTTTCTCACTCTTGCGACAAGCGCCTGATAGAGCTGCTCCGGATCCTGATAATCCTCGGGAGCCTTTACGGCATGGCCGTCAACAACCTCCAGGTTCTTGTTCAACTGTTCATATTCAAGTGTTCCTGCCATATCATTACCCCCTTGCACTGATTTATAGTAACAGTCAGATATACCATCGTCTGAACTGTAACGGTTTATCTATAAGTATAATATCTCTAAATAAAAAGGATGCCTCTGTAACTTCGGGGCATCCCCACTGAGTCTATGGTAACTCTATAATATCCATAGTATAGCACTATTTTGTCGATTTTCAAACATTTTTCTGTAAGTAGTGTAAAACACGGCTTAAAAATATTTATTCGAAAGTATCCGCCACACTCCTGATCCGGATACGCCCGGCCAGATCAACCTCATTTTTAACAGCTGTTCCCGATATATCCTCATCTTTCAGGATGATGACTTTCTGTCCCCTGCCTGTCATATGGAAATAGTTCTCGCTGAAAATCACATCCGCATCGTCAACGGAGAGTTCCACAAACGCCGCAAAGGCGTCCGCCTCCAGACTGATCTCGTAAGCCGTTCCTTTCCGGCTGACCTCCGTTCGGAAAACAGGCGGCGTAAGGCGCAGATACTTATACGGTAGCAGTGTCTCCACCGACCGCCGCACTGTCCCGTCCTCATATTCGACTACCCCCTCGATAAATAACGCCTCATCCGGGTCTTCGTCTGGCGCACAGTCCTGCTTCAGTTTTCGATACGCGCGGCAGTCCTCAAGATCAATCTCAGCTCCGCAGACAGAAGAGAAAGCATCCACGCTGCCGGTCGTAGCGGTCTCGGCTACGACAGTATAATCCATCTTCTTCAGGAAGATCCGCATCCGGAAATCCTGATTTTCAGCAGACTCATTCTCCGCCCAGAGCCGGATCCTGCCGCCATTTATCTCAAGACTCGCAGCCCTGCGCGCATAAAATTCTTTCGCCATATAATGGAGCGCTTTCCATCTGCCGAAATAGTCGATACTCGACCAGGACGGCGCCGGCCAGTTGTCATTTACCTGCCAGTAAAGCGCGCCCATGCAGCGTCCCCGGTTTCTTCTCCAGTGTTCCACGCCGCAGCGGACTGCCATTCCCTGCAGGATCTGGCTGATATAGGCCGTCTGCTCCAGTGTGGACGGGCAGCGGAAATTCTCAGAGAGATAGTAAAGCATTTTTCCGTTTGCACTGTCATTCTTCTGATGGCTCTCCATCACCCGCGAGAAAATATTGCGGTCGGCTTTCTCCGTAAAACTTCTGATCGTTTTCATGCAGGGAAACGACTGGAAGCCGAATTCCGAACAGAACCGGAAGTAATGATTTCCAAAATCTGTAAACGGGAGCTGCCCGTGCCAGACCGCCCAGTAATGAGTATCTCCGTTATTTTCATTGTCCGGATCGTCAAAACATCCTCCCGAAGACGGAGATGACGGCCAGTAAAATACATCCGGCGCTGTTTCTCTGACCGTCCGGGGGAGGATTTCTTCAAAGAGACGGATATAGTCCGCACGCAGATACGCTGACTCTTTCTGAAAGTCTCCCCAGTGATGCCATGCGGACTCAATCTCATTGTTGCCACAGATAAGGCCGAGGCAGGCATGATGTCTGAGCCGCTTCAGATTATCCCTTACTTCTTCACGGCAGTTCTTCGCAAAATGATCCGTCACCTCGTAAACGTTGCAGGCAAACATCAGGTCCTGCCATACGATCAGCCCGTACCGGTCACAGAGATCATAGAACTGATCCGACGGATAATATCCGCCGCCCCACACTCTGACACAGTTATAGTTTGCCCTGACCATGGAGCGCACAAGATACTCCTGACGCTCCTCTGTTATCCTTGTGTAGAGGCAGTCCTCCGGAATATAGTTTCCGCCCATGGCAAATATCTTCACGCCATTTATCATAAACGCGAACTCCCGCCCCCACTCATCACTATCCCTGCTGACCGTGAGTGTACGAAGTCCGATGGTCTTCTCTGCCCGTTCTGTCATCCTGCCCTCTTCGTCATAACAGCGGATCTCCACCCGGTATAACGGCTGATCACCATATCCGGCAGGCCACCAGAGCTTCGGTTCCGGAACTGTCAGTTCTGCTGCAGCTGTCTTTCCGCCCTGTTCCATCCCCGCAGTGATAATCTCTCTTCCTTTCCCGTCAAAGAGATGCACTGTCATGCCGATATGATCTGCTTCCGAAAGAACCGCCTGCACTTCAAGTCTCACACTGCCGTCCGTGTCATGGTGCTGACGGAGACGGACATCTTCTATGCGCGCGCCGCTCCACGCCTCCAGATAAATATCCCGGAAGATCCCCGCATCTATGAGCTGCGGGCCCCAGTCCCAGCCGAACATGGAATGTGCTTTTCTCAGAATCTGGTTTCCCTTCATGCATCCGCAGGGCACATACTGCACTTCTCTGTTTTCACTGTACTGATATTCTTCTATATATTTAAGGGGTGAACGGAAAACAATTCGGACTGTGTTTCTCCCCGCGCGCAGCACGCCTGAAAGAGGGATCCGCCATATCCGGTGCATGTTGTCCGTCTGTGCAAGACGTTCCCCGTTTATGTAAATTTCCGCCAGCGTATCAAGCCCCTCGCAGACAAGCTCAGTATGCTCTTCTTTCAGAACACTGTCTGCCACTTCAAACTCACGGCAGAATTCATAATCTTCGCGAAACAGTTCTCTTGTCACATATTCATTTCTGCGGTAAAAAGGATCTTCAATGGCTTTGTTGTCCAGAAGAACGGACAGTACAGTACCAGGCACTTTTGCGTCAAATTCCATGCCGTCTGCGCACCGGACCATCTTCCACGCACCGTTTAACGATATTTTCGTAGTATTCATAGTTTTATTTCTCCTGTGTCAGAATGTCGTATTTTGCAAGCTCCCTATCTAAAAATGCGGAGACGAAAATTGCCGGTGAATTCCAGTAGATAGTTATCTCGTTAAGCGAATAGCATTCCCAGATATCCAGATAGCATTTCATCGGCGGTGTTCCGGGCTCGATGAGCCACTCTGCCTTTTCATCCACCGGGCATGCATTCGGTCCGCCGGATACAAATCCCGGGATTGTCTCCTCAATCCCGTCCGCTACGGTCACTCTGTTATGCGGATTCCGGAAAGAATGCTCCCCGATACCGGTAACATAACTATATCCGGCTGCATTCACTCCCAGAATATAATCCATCTGCTCTGCCGCACACTCTATGTACCGGTCATCCGGCGTAAGCAAAAAAGCAGTCCCCAGTATCATTGCCCGGTTCAAAACCGTCATATTGCTTCCCCACTCATATTCCTGTGCATCCAGAGCCACGCCGTACTTGCTCTTCCTGCTCAGAGCGACAATCCGGTCAGCCTCACTCGTAAATGCAGCGCGGTATTTTTCCGAGAGTTCAGCCTTCTTACCGGCATCTTTTTCCCCATCCGCTCCGGTGCGGCACAGGCTTTCCTCCAGCATGCACCATCCCGCAAAACCGGATACATTGCCCCATCCCATGGATACCACGTCTGTTCTTTCACGTTCCAGCTCTGCGTAAAACCTCTCAGCCTCTTCCAGGTATATATCATCTTTCACGGCACGGTACATTTCTGCCGCCGCCCACAATCTCTCATCACGGTCGTCCGTGTCCGCATAATCACCGGTATTGCATTCTTCCGGATTTACAAAGCCTGTAAACTCCGGGTGGCTTTCCAGCCAGCTCCACGCACGCTTTGCCGCACTGAGCGCCGTACGGGAAAAATCCGCGTCATATTCAGTATAAATACGCGACGCAAGCGCCATCACAGCCGCAAAATCAGCCGTTGCCATAGAAGATGCCGGGAAAAGGATAAACTGCCTTTCGTCCCTGGCCGGCATGACAAAATTAGCATGACGCATGGATGTCAGTTTATGGCAGACACTTCCGTCCTGAAGCTGCATTTTAAGCAGCCACTTCAGTTCATAGAGGCACTCGTTCAGGATATCCGGAATCCCGTTCCCGCTCTCCGGAATATTCAGGCTCACTGAAAACGTCTCCGGAAAAAAACGGTACGCATACATAATATGGGCCAGTGCGGCTGCAGCTGCCGTGGTATACCTGCCAAAATCCCCCGCATCATGCCATCCGCCGCGGACATCATAAAACCGGATATCCCCTGTTCCTGCACCGTCTGTCATTTTCTTATAATCTTCCAATCTGACTGCTTTTCCCGTATGGCAGCACTCCCGCTTAAACTTGCCTGCATACTGCGCTTCCAGCTCTGTTCCGCATCTTTGAAAATAATATGCTTTACTCAAGACCTTACACAATCCGGCATATATCTGCCCGGATATATTAATCCTGCACGCTATATGCTCTTTCTCATACTCGGCTCTGTACTCTCCCGGATCCGACAGTTCGGTAATATCCGCCAGCCACACAAGATCGCCCGCTTCACGGTCATACCCCTGATATACTGCCTCCTTTTCCAGTATACATTTTCCATCCTGATCAAACACCTTCACAGCTTCCGGCGGATATTTCCTGTTTTTTACTTCGCTCATCCTCTCCTCCGCCTCTTTTACCAGAAGAAGCTTTTTCTTTTCCCCAGGCAGATATCCTGCCTGATTTATATACATCCTCATTTTGCTGTTTCCTTTCTATCTTTTTCAAGTCTGTCGCGCCTGTATACTATTCTCCTCGGCTCCGGGCCGTAGGGATGCGCCATAGCCGAACCGCCATACCACTCATACGGAATATCATCCTCGTTTTTTCCGTCCAGGACTTCTTTCACTGCGTTTCTCTGCGCTTCGCAGAGCGATGCATCCTCCGGATGCTTCCTTGTATGGCCCGTCAGAATATGGTCAAACTCTCCACGGATCTTTCCAAGTGATTCGAGGGATTCCAAAAACACCTGCATAGGAAGGCTCTCATCCATCTGCATCCACGTCTGCTCAATCACACTGTCTCCGGTAAAAAGGAGGCGATCCTTCCGGTCCAGAAGGCAGATCCCGCCCGGAGTATGTCCCGGCACATGGTATACTTCGAGTGCGATTCCTCCGAGCTCAAAGCAATCACCTTCCTGAACCGAAAGGAGACGGGGAATCTTCAGTCCCCGTCTCTCCATTTCCTCTTTAAATACCGGCAGGTGCATATATTGTTTTGCCAGAGCATGATCATCCGGATGCATATATACTTCCTCAAAGTAGGCATCTCCGTATATGTGATCCGGGTGCCCGTGTGTATTGACCACTGTAAGCGGAAGTCCTGTCAGAGTTTCTGCCAGTTGTTTCACGTTCTCATATCCGTTCATCGTATCGATGACAAGAGCGCTCCTGCTTCCTGTAACAAGATATCCCGTCCCTTCATCCGCATCATTCATAAGCCAGATATGGTCGTTAATCTTCTCTGTCTTTATTCTGTTAAACATCTTTCACACCGCCGTTTTCCTTAATGTCTGGTTTTTCTTCTGTACACAACTGTTCCGATAACTGCGGCTTCTGCCGCAAGGGCGGCTGCAGCATATGGCATACAGTTCGTATCGTCTCCTGTCTGAACGGTTTTACTATTCTCCGAGGATTTTCCGCTGTTTCCGTCCGCTTTACCCATGTCTGTCGGAACCCGATCACCTTTTCCGTCATTTCCGGTTCCGGGAGTCTCTGTTCCTGGTTCTTCTGTACCGGGTATGTCTGTTCCTGGTTCTTCCGTTCCGGGCTCTTCTGTTCCGGGTGTATCCGTTCCCGGTTCTTCTGTTCCAGGCTCTTCTGTACCCGGATCCTCACTTTTGACTTCTTCAAAAACAGCTTCCGTAACTCCTGCTGATACTGCTGTGATCTTATCATAGATGATCGTTCCAGATACCATGCCGTCCTCGCCGATAGCTTCAGATCCTGGTATTGCATTCACCCACAGACCGAAAGAAGTAACACTTGTCTTATCCTGCGCAAGACCTCCCGCCGGGTTGCCCGCTGTATCTCTTTCCACGAAATCCGTGAACGGAATCGTCACTTTAACCGGAACTGTCCCGTCGTTTGCTGCATATTCCTCATATTCATTCAGATATGCCTCATATACTTTTCCGTTTGCCGTAAGCTGGATCACAACTTTCTGGTTGTTTCCGTCCGGTATGGTATAGAACTGAAGAGCGTCGCAGTCCGACCAGTCAACTTCTTTCGAAATCGTAGCCCCCGCCCAGCCGTTTTCATTCTCATTGTAAGCAAAACTCATAGCGTACTCGCCATCGAACACTTTTCCCTCTTCCTTAGTCAAAGTCAGATCAATGGTGCATCCCGTGGCCTTATTAACCGTCCAACTGTTGTTGAGCATACTGTCAACACCATAATAGTTCTCAAATCCGTCGATCTCGTACGGATCTTCCTCGGCTACGCCGATATTGTAAAGCAGACCGATCGATGCGATCACTTTGCCGTCAGCTGTCAGTTCCATTGTTCCGTCTGCTGCCTCGCCAAGAGTCGCGAGCGTCTCTGCGGTCAGCTGTGCAGATGCCGTTCCGTCTTTAAGCTCCGCTTCAATTGTCTGCTCCGTCTTTCCTTTCAGTACGAATGCAATCTGCGTATTATCGGAAGCTCCGCTTACCCGCGCGGTGAGGTCTGTCGCTTCGAGCACACGGCTTCCCGCTACAGGTGCAGTAATATAACCGTAAATACCATCTGCCGGAGACTGTACATCCGGAGCATTAATATTTCCAAGAACCCCCTGCTGATCAGCAGCAAACACAGACCTGCCGTCATTATAGAAACTGATAAATCCATCCAGCGTTTCATGACCGTGCAGCGATCCGTCCTCATTCACAGAATCAACATACGGTGTATAATATCCGTCTGTCTTGCTGAAGTTCGCCCAAAGCAGGAAATACGATGCGTCACTTTCGGACACTGCATCCAGCACCATATTATACCAGTTCAGATTTTTATTTCCCGTCTCGTGAAGAACTGTCTGATTATGTCCCGGATCCGGTGTACTGCAGGCAAGCCCGGTCTCTGTCACCGCCATCAGTTTTCCATGTTCGTCTGCAAAATTCTGTACGATACTGAGCTGATTTCTCAGGTTTCCGAACCATACTTCTTCTTTATCGTCCACCGGATCTGAATCATACATATCAAAACCGATAAGATCCACATACTCATCACCCGGATAGCGGACGCCGTATTCCTCTTCTGAAGCAGCCTCGCTGCCCGGTCCGTAAAGGTAAAGGAAATTATGTACGTCTTTCACATCTCTGAGATACTCTACTGTATATTTGTACACACTTTTATATGTCTCAGGATCGCAGAACGCAGCGCCCCACCAGAACCAGCTTCCCGTCGCTTCATGGAACGGACGGAACATGACCGGACCGTTTACCTGTCCTGCAAAATCCGCTATCATATCCAGATACGCATTATAAATCTCGTTATATTTCCCGCCGGGAAGAAGCTGGTTCATCACATCTCCGGTCAGTGTATTTGGCGAATAGCCTGAAAAATCATATTTATTATAAGTCGGATCTGTCTGCGGATCGTAGTCCGGATTTTCTGCGACAACAGAGAAGTTCGGCGTATGTGAAGACAGCGTAATAAAGGAACCGTTTGTAATATTATAATTTGCAAGCTTTGCCGCGGCCTCGACATTGGCTTCCGCCATTGACTGTCCCTGTGTATCTACCGCTTCAAATCCGGCTGTTCCCGCCATCTCACTGTTATACCTCTCGACACTGTATTCATTCCCTGTAAGGGATAACGTATCCATACCAACGATTCCCGCATAGTCGCCGGTCACGTCATATGTATCTGAATTGGAAAGTTCAGAGTTTCCGGCCTTGTGCCACGTATCATTCTGATGTCCGTAGATCACGCTGTCTGTTTTTCCCATTGCCTGCAGATACTGATACAGAGAAACCGTCTCATCCGTTGCTTCCGGATCTGCAAGCGAAACGGCATCGGCATATTCTGCCGACTCTGATGTTCCGTCCTGCTTTGTAACCGTCAACGTGCTTCCGTTCGAGCTGACCGGATTGCCTTCATTGGCCGCGAGTGTGGAATCCACACTTGTATCCGCCGGCTCGCTTCCGTCAGCCAAGAATTCAATATTGTCGATCCAGATTGCTCCTGAATATCCGGTATAGCATCCGACGATCTTAACCGCGAAATCCTGAACAGCATTGGACGTGACAGCCGGGCAGGTGATCACAGCTCTTGCTTTCGTAAGCCCTGTTCCTTCTTCTTCCTGCGCATCCGTCAGACCCGCATTCGCATCAAGTCCGCAGTTGGAGTATACCGCCATTTTCAGTTCGCCTTCTGTCAGCTTATCCGTCTCATACCACACATCCATCGAAATCTGTGTGACTCCGGTCAAATCAACTCCCGCATCATTCCACCAGCAGGCAGCAATGTTGCTCCAATCCTTATCGGCATCCTTGCTGAAATCGACCGTGACCTTCAGGCGGCCATCTTCCGTATCGCTCTCTACCACAGGAACCGTTCCATTATACTGATACTCCCAGCCATCGCCATAATACCAGCCGTCGATTCCGTCCTCAAAATCAAACGAATACACTGTTTTTAAAGCTTCCTCTTCAGCCTGTACAGAAGACATCGGAAGCGCCGTGCCGGCTGCTCCCGCCAGAAGGACACCCGACAGGACAGCCGCGGCCAGTCTCTTTGTGCATTTCTTTCTTTTCATAAATTTTTCTCCTGTCTTATTTTCTCGTACGAAACGGACACCTGCCGCCCGCTTCGCTGCATTCATATATGGTTTCGGGAAAGATATCTTGCCCACGCCGCAAGTCCGGCGCCGTGCATGAAGTCTCCCTCAGCCACAAGCTCCCTGAATTTCTCCTCTGTCACCTCCTCCATCTGAATAATCTCTCCCGGTTCTCTGTCAGAATCCCCCTCTTCTCCGCACTCTGCCGCAAAAAGCCAGATCTTCTCATTCGTCGATCCGAACGACGGGTAGAATGCCCCGAGAGAATGCAGTTTCTTAACGCTGTACCCTGTCTCTTCTTTAAGCTCTCTCTCGGCCGCCTCATCCGGAGTCTCCCCCGGATCAACGAAACCGCCCGGAAGCTCCCACTGCCACGAGCGCACAGGATAGCGGTACTGCCTCTGCAAAAGTATATTTCCATCCCGGATAGGAAGGATGCTTACCCCCTCCCTGATCTCCAGATAATCATACGGCTGTTCATGGCCGTTCACGCGCACACGATCCTGGACGATCGTGAAGCGTCCTGCCTTCATCTTCTTTGACTCCAGTGTCTCAAACGGTGTTTTTTTCTCCATTTCAAGCCCTCCTAAAATACAACAAGGGGCAGGTCCCTCTAGGCAAAGGGGCTGCCCCCGATTTCAGACATAATCAGTATATTTTACAAAAGTCCTGCCGCTCCGATCATTCCGGCGTCATTGCCAAGCACTGCCGCTTCAATCTCCGGCACATCTCCTTTTTCTCCGCCAAAGCATTCTTTTTTCACAATCTCGCGAAGTGGGGCAAGAAGTGTCTCGCCCTGCCTGGAGATGCCGCCTCCCAGCAGCACAAGCTGCGGCCGGAAAATATTCACGATATTTACGATACCCAGACCCAGTCTGCGGATATAGGCATCCACAACCGCCTGCATCACGGCATCTCCCCGTTTTGCAAGCGCAAAGATCTCTTCCGGATCCAGATCCTTTCCTGAAGCCCGGCGTGCATCTCGCTTTAAGGCAGTCGCGGAAGCATAGGCCTCCAGACAACCCCGCCTTCCGCAGGTGCAGGGTTCTCCGTTCTCCACAATAACCATATGTCCCAGCTCGCTGCCGCCGATTCCTCTTCCTTCATAGATTTCGCCGTCCAGAATAATCCCGCCGCCGACGCCGGTTCCGAGAGTCAGCATAACCACATCGCTGCAGTCCTTTCCCGCTCCCGCAACTGCTTCGCCCAGCGCTGCACAGTCCGCGTCATTTGCGATCTCCACCGGAATCGGAAGATAAGTTCCCATCTCTTCTGCCAGAGGCACTTCTTCCCACCGGATGTTGTTGGAATAACGGACAACGCCATTCTTACGGTCCACAGTACCCGGGACGCCGATCCCCGCACCCACACACTGATCCATGGCGATTCCGTTCTTCTCCAGAAGAGCAAGCGCTGTCTCTCCGATGGTCCGGATCACTTCCTCTGCCGGACGCTCTGCAGCCGTTGGGATACACACAGAGTCAATCAGCTTCTGGTGCACGTCCACAAGACCGATCTTCGTGTCCGTTCCTCCGATATCAATACCGATTCTGACAGGCGCCGCCTTCTCCCGGATCGTGGTGATCAGCGCGTCGCAGCTTCCTTCGATCACATAGGCGCCGCTCCCTGCCGGAAGGAACAGGCTGTCGCCTTTCTTATATGAGACCTTCATATCTCCCGCGGCATCTTTATCCTGAACGATTTCCGCTTCCTGCCCGCCGCAGGAGACAGTTCCCTCACCGTCAAGGATCAAAATGCTGACAAATGACTCTTCAGATACAAAACCTTCCATCCTGCGCATCATCCGTCCGTCCAGATTCAGCTTGTCCACAGTGAAATAATCACAGTCCGCAACGTGGGGATAGCTGCTCTTGCTCTTGATCAGCGGAACCCGGTTCGTGACGGCAAGTGCTTTTTCAATATGAAGGTCACGTTTTTTTCCATCCTTTCCGACCCTTCCATAATCATAGACCCGGTAGGTTACATTAGAATTCTGCTGTATCTCCGCGATCAGGATGCCGGCTCCGATGGCATGGATCGTACCGGACTCAATGAAGAGGACATCTCCCTTCTGCACAGGCACCGCATTAAGCACCTCCAGAAGTGTATCTTCCTGAATTCTTCTGGCAAATTCTTCCTTGCTGATCTCCGTCTTAAAACCATAGTAGAGAAATGCGTCTTTCTCGGCATCCATCACGTACCACATCTCAGTTTTTCCATACTGGCCCTCATTTTTCAGGGCATACCGGTTATCCGGATGGACCTGGATCGACAGATTCTGCTTTGCGTCGATAAATTTGATCAGAATCGGAAAATCACGGAACCTTCTGCAGTTGGTTCCAAGAACTTCTTTTCCCGCCGCCTCTATGTACTGTTCCAGTGTCTTTCCGGCATACAGACCGTTTACGATCGTAGAAGGACCATCCGGATGACAGGACAGTTCCCATGTCTCAGCCAGCACATCGCCGTCATATTCTTTCCCGTACTCATCCACCAGCCGGTGACCTCCCCAGAGATAGTCCTTGCAGCTTGGTTTCAGCTTATAAACGCTCATAATCTCCCTCCTCTTTCAAAAAACCGCCGCACTACTTCTTCCGCCGGTTTCCCGTATATCTCATAATATCTGTGCCGCTTTGCCTCTTCTTCCGAACCAAGGCTTGGATTCCACGACCAGAGAACCGCGCCCCTTATCCACGGACGTTTTTCCATAGCATGGAATGCTTTTTTATACCATTCTTCCTGTTCGGAAAGACTGATATCCCCCTCGACTTCCCAATCATTCGGACGCAGGGATGAACCGACAGTGGACATACATCCCGTCTCCGCAAAGAAGAACGGCTTGCGGTATTTTTCAACAACTTTCTCGATCCGGTCGAGCTGGTTTTCCCAGTCATCTGCCGGATAATAACCGCTGGATGAGATCACGTCCACACAGTCCCACCATTTCACATTGTGCTCCTGATATTTGTCGGTATTGTAGCTGACCGGACCATGGTAGACTTTCCTGATGTCCGCGATCAGCTTTCTCCATTCCTGCTCCCTGTGTTCCGCCATCACCATCTCACATCCCGCGATGAACATCTCACAGTGCATTCTTTCCGCGATTTGTGCATAATGGATCTGGAACTGCGTATAAGAGGCAAACCACTCTGACCATTTCGGTTCGCACGGCACATCTTCATCAAAGAAATTGATATGTGCCCGCCACGTTCCGTTCAGGCAGTTTACAGTGGGTTTTATAAAAACTTTAAGTTCCAGACTTTTCGCATAACTGATAAATTCCATCAGTTCCCGGTCAGACATCGTACGTTCCGTATCATAACGGATTTCCACCGACTGAGCGGTTTTCTGCACTCCTCCCGGGGCCAGAAGCACCGTATCCGCACCGGTCCTCTCTTTCATGGCGCGCAGGCTTTCTTTTGCTGTCTCCCTGGAAAGCACTCCGCGTTCTGCAAACGGAGCAAATGTGATCCCTCTGATGTACTCAAAATCCATATGCCTGTACTCTCCTGTTCTCCATATTTATACTGCTCTTTTATAACTAAATCCCGGCTCCGTTTGACCGGATCACTTCTCCGTACCAATACGCCGAGTCTTTCAGGATGCGCTTCTGAGTCTCAAAATCCACATAGACAATGCCGAACCTCTCTGCATATCCTTTCTCCCATTCAAAGTTATCCATAAGTGACCACTGGAAATATCCCCGCAGGTCAACCTCATCCGCCGCCCGCTTCAGTTCATGCAGATATCTCGCCAGAAAATCAATACGGTTCGGATCATGGACCTTTCCGTCCAGCGAGACAGTATCATGGCAGGCCATACCGTTCTCCGTAATATAGATCGGCTTGTGATATCTCTCATAGAGGAACTTCGGTCCCCAGTACAGGCACTCCGGGGTTACCGGCCAGTTCACTGCAGTTTTTGCATATCCGGGTACACGGTCTGTTTCCTCCGGTCTTCCGTCCGCTCCCATACGGAACGCCCTGCCGTTATAGATATTCTGTCCGTATACATCGATAGGTTCGGAGATAAGTCTCATATCCTCGTCCGAGATCCTTGGCAGATATTTCTCATATCGCTCAAGCCCTTCTTCCGGATAATGTCCCAACAGAACCGGATCCGACCACCATGCCACATTCCATGTCCAGTCCGAATCGTCATCCTGCATGGAGAAATATTTCTGGCGCGCCGCCTCTACATCTTCCGGCCGGTCAGACGCCGGATAGATGATGCCGCTTGTAGGCGCATAACCGATGGTCAGCGGCTGCTTTGCATACTGTCTTAACATCTGTACTGCCCTGCCATGGGCGCGAAGGGCATTGTGGGCCATTTCAAAGGTATCCCTCAGGGGACATTTCAGCCCCGGCGCGTGAACCCCTGTCAGAAATCCCAGGCCCACAAAACACTGAGGTTCGTTCAGCGTAAAGAAATGAGTTACCCTGTCGCTGAACCTCTCCGCGATAAGACGGGCATATTCTCCGAACCACTCCGCTATATCCCTGTTCATCCATCCGCCCTTCTTATACAGCTCATAAGGCAGCTCCCAGTGGAACAATGTGATATACGGCTCGATCCCGTTCTTCAGAAGTTCGTCGATCAGATCACTGTAAAACCGGATGCCTTCTTCATTCACCCTACCCGTCCCCTCGGGCAGGACACGGGACCAGTCGATAGAAAACCGGTACGCTTTCAGCCCGATCTCTTTCATAATCTGCACATCCTCACGGAAGCGATGATAGTGATCCCAGGCTGTATCGCCTGTATGTCCTCCGTACACTCTCCCCGGCTCTTTCGTATATACATCCCAGATATGCATCCCCTTGCCGGTACCATGAACGCCTCCTTCAATCTGATAGGCGCTGGTAGCGGCGCCCCACACAAAATCCTCAGAAAAGCCCATATCTAAATCCTCCTGTATGTCAAAATCTGCTGGTAAATCTTTCTGCCGCATCGCCCGGGCTTCATCTCAAGATTACTCTGCCAGCGCTTCTACAGCTTTTGTCAGTGTATCCAGCTTCTCCTGTGCGTCCGCGTCATCCGAACCCTTTACACCGATATAAAACTTGATCTTGGGCTCTGTCCCTGACGGACGGATACAGCACCACGCGTCATTCTCCAGCTCAAAGTAGAGCACGTTTGACCTCGGAAGGCCCGTAGCCGTCTCTTCGCCTGTCGCGCAGTCTCTTATAATATTTTCTCTGTAATCCCGGAACCGCAGCACCTTCAGCCCGCCGACTGTATCCGGCACATTTGTGCGGATCTGCTCCATCATGGACTGGATCTTCTTCGCGCCTTCCTGTCCTTTCAGCGTCACAGTACAGAGACCTTCCTTGTAATATCCGTATTTCTTAAAGAGCGTTTCCATCTGATCGCACAGAGTGATGCCCTGATGTCTGCAGTATGCCGCCACTTCGCAGAGCGCCATCACGGCAACGACCGCGTCCTTGTCCCTTGCATGAGTTCCTACAAGGCAGCCATAGCTTTCCTCATAGCCGAACACATACTCATGGCTTCCTGTCTGCTCAAAGAACTTGATCTGCTCCCCAATGTATTTGAATCCGGTAAGTGTCTCGATGAGCGTCATGCCATACTCTTTTGTGATCTCCTTTGACATCTTTCCGGATACGATGGTAGTAACCACTGCTCCGTTTTCCGGAAGTGTTCCGAGCGCTTTTCTCTGAGAAAGGATATATTCCAGAATGAGCATGCCGGACATATTCCCGGTGAAGCTCATGTATTCGCCTGTCTTCGCATCTTTCGCGTATACGCCGAGACGGTCCGCATCCGGATCTGTGGCAAGAACGATATCCGCGTCCACTTCTTTGGCAAGCTCCAGTGCCAGCCTGAACGCGTTTTTATCCTCCGGATTCGGGTAGGACACTGTCGGGAAATTCCCGTCCGGGAGTTCCTGTTCTTTGACGACATAAACCTTTTCAAATCCCAGCTCTTTCAGGATTCTCCTAACCGGAATATTTCCTGTCCCGTGGAGCGGGGTGTACACGATTTTTAAGTTCTGTGCCTCCTCGCGGATGATCTCCGGGTGGATGGCGAGAGATTTCAATGCCTCGATATATTTATCGTCGATCTCTGGTCCGATCACCTGATACAGTCCGGCTTTCTCAGCCGCTTCCCGGCTCATTGTCTTCACGCTGGCATAATCTGTCACCGCATTGACCTCTCCGATAATCTGCTCATCCTTCGGGTATGTGATCTGGGCACCGTCCTCCCAGTATACTTTGTATCCGTTATACTCCGGCGGATTATGGCTGGCAGTCACCACGATTCCGGCTGTGCATCCCAGCTCCCTGAGCGCAAAGGAGAGCATAGGAGTAGGACGAAGCGACGGGAAGATATAGGCCTTGATCCCGTTGGCCGCAAGGCAGAGCGCCGCTTCTTCGGCAAACTCAGGAGACATATTTCTCGAGTCAAACGCGATAGCCACTCCCTTTTTCTCCGCCTTTTCTTTCAGGATGAAATTGGAAAGACCCTGGGTCGCCTTTCTCACCGTATAGATATTCATCCGGTTGGTTCCTGCTCCGATGATTCCACGGAGTCCTCCTGTCCCGAATTCCAGGTCACGATAGAATCTCTCCTCTATCTCTTTTTCATCGTTTGCTATGCTTTTTAATTCGGATTTCGTAGCTTCATCAAAATATGGGTTCTCAAGCCACTCCTCATATCTTTTCTTTGCATCCATTTTATTTTTCTCCTTTTTCTCTTCTCTATGCTGTGATCAGAGCCATCAGATAAAACGGCTCTGCGGTCTCATACTCGTCCGGAAGCACTTTGATTTCCACCGTATGTCTTCCGCTTTTTCCGTGGTGGAGCACCGGTTCCAGATACAGGCAGTCTCCCCAGTCTTCATCGAAATTTCCGTCCAGCAGCACAGAATGTTCCCTATCGCCGTCCAGAATAAGCTCTGCCTTTCTTGCAGGATGATGAATTGTCTTCCGGTACTGTACTGCAATACAGGACGCCTCGATTTCAAATAAGATCAGGTCACCTGACTTTTTCCCGATCCATCCGTTCTTAAAGTGATCAAGATGCCCTTTCTTTTCTTCTGTATCAGCCCGGAATCCGTCAAGCTTCGGACAGCTCTCCCGGATTGTAAGTCTGCGGGCATTCTCATAGGCGTTGTCGGTCATTGCTGAAGGGACAGGCTGTTCCGACTCATCCTCCCACATGTGTTCTTTCACCTGTTCAATATACGTCGTGATCTCCGCCTCCACAAGTCCATGTCCCTTATCATTCGGGTGAAGCCCGTCAGGGGTAATCTCTTCTCTGGTAAACTCTCCGGCTTTCATTCTCGGCCACACCGTATCCTTTATACTCACATGGGGCAGATGATACCAGTCTCCCACTCGATTGTGGTATTCCTGCGCATTTTTCCCTGTATCGTAAAATACATTGTTAAGAAGCAGGACTGCCGGTTTTGAACTCCATGTCAGCATCTTTCGGATCAATCCCTCATAGGTTTCCTGAAAAAATTCATTCGGATCATCATTTACGGAAAAGTCCACTACCACAAAATCAGGCTGATACATCAGCATATCAGTCACTACGCGGGAAACTCCATAGTGAGAGGTTGTTCCGCCGATTCCTCCGTTTACATAATGGAACGCAGCTTTCGGGAAGGTCTCTTCCCACCACCGGAACACTCTGTATGCATAACAATTCTCGTGCTTTGTAGCAAGGCTGTCCTGGGTAATAGAACCTCCGAAAAATCCGATTGTCAGTTCTTCACCGGCCTCCGCCCGTCTCATACATGATTTCAGTCTGGTAAGATCTGGTATGTTCATCTGTATTTCCTTCCTTTCTCCGGCACTTTTTGTCCTGAAGCACCGGTATTTTTCGATTTATTACCACTCGATATCCAGTTTCTCAATATATGCACTCAGTTCTTCCGCCATCTCCTCAGCCTCGGGAATTCTCAGATGCCCCGGCGTTCCGCTTCCGTTTCTGTGGAACACAAAATGACGGATCTTCTCATCCTGCAGCAAGCTGCACACTTCATCAATAGACTGATCCCATGACGGATCGTGCTCCAGCAGAGTAGTAATACACACGATCCATGCATCCGGATACTGACCGCGTATCTTTTTCAGCAGTTCGCCATATTCTCTTCTCCAGCGCACAGAGTGGGAACAGTTGTAGTCTTCTTTCATATAATCTTCCGGATGATTGTCATTCTGTCCTATGGCAACGATCACGACCTGCGGTTTATACTGTGTGAAATCCCAGTCTGTCGCCGGTCCGAATACCGGATTGTAATGTATCTTGTTCCATGCAGTCTCCATTCCTATATAGTCCGGTTCGTTGAACCAGCCCGTACCGTCAAGAAGAGCAATTCCTCCCTGGGCCACATCATGAATCTGAGCTCCCAGCTTATGTGCTGTCATCCATGCGTAGGAATACCAGCTGTTAGAATACTGTCCGTTATGCTCCGGATCCGGTTTTCCCACATAATCCACAGCCTCTGATACTTCGCCTGCTGACACCGAATCGCCGTACACTTCGATCCTGCGCTGTGGAACAGGAGGAAGATCCAGCACGGTTTCTCCTTCCCCGATCTCAAATCCAAGGAATGTTACCTCATGGCAGGAATCCTGCCGCTTAAACAGAAGCACCTCATGGAAACCGTCTCCGTCCGTCTGTTCAGCCGATGGCTTTACCTGAATCTCAAGGAGGCCGTCCCCGTCATCCGGAAGGCGGAGCTTTGTCTGCTCCCCGTCCAGAATGCAGCCGAGATAATTCTCCCAATATGCTTTTTTGTTTCTCACATATACTTTCAGCGTATCACCTGTAAACCGCATCCGCACCGACGTACAGGGGAATACAAATACAGGCGCATTCCGGTCGGTCCAGTCGATTCTTCCGCTATACTGAAGTTTCTCACTTTCCGGCATTATTCTCATTACTCTTGTCCTCCTAATTCACCTTTAAATTCTCTGATACATTGCAGGAAGTCATCACACAGGTCTGCGTGTCTTCCGTTGTCCGGGAACGCCAGAAGCAGCTTTTCGTCTGTTTTTCCTGTCGCCGCCTCCATAAATTCATCCTTTCCCAGAACTACCGCCGTGACTTTCCCGCCGTCAGTATATGTCTCGAATCCTGAGGTATCCATTCCCTCCAGGCTCCGGAACTCTCCCCGCATCTCTTTGCAGTACTGATACATACTTTCCGAAAGGATTACCGCATCCAGCTCTTTGTTTCTCCATTTGAGGAAAAATTTGTCATAGGAGCTCTCGTTGACTCCCTGAAGCTGCACGTCTCCATAAGAAAATACGTAGTCGGAATCCACAGTCACCAGATCCGGATCAAGATCATTCTCTTTCGCAAAAGTCTGAGCGATTTCTGCGTCTCTGTCATCATCTATCTCCTGATCTACGAGCACACACGTAAATTCCGGTTTTTGGTTGCCAAACACATAGAATCGCACAGCAAAAAAAATCAGGGCAATGATTGAAACGATTATAAGAATGTGATACCAGTAATAAGTAATCACATACGATACCCTCTCTTTCTTATTCATGCCTGCCGTTTTCTCTCTAATGTCATCAAGGTATCTTCTCAGAAACATTTCGATCACTCCCCTGAGTTTTTTTATACAATAGTTCATCCATAGGTCTGCCCATAAGAGGAAATCATGCCTGCATGATTTTTCGATCGGGCAGACCTATGAGCTGAGCGCCTGTTAATGAGTAAAACAGAGCGGGATGAACTGTTATCTCCTATTTCATCAGTTCCAGATTCTTCCGGATCAGTTCGCATCTCTGTTTTACACAGTCCGGTGAACGCAGCGGATCTTCCGGTGTATTGAACAGATAGTCTTCTAGTTTATCAATGGTAGTCGTCGCCACATGCATCCGTGTATCACAGGAAGCATAATAGATATATACATCGCCATTCTCCTTCGCGATTGCTCCGTTTGTAAATACTACATTGGAGACGTCTCCCACCCTCTCACTTCCGAGAGGTACAAGAAATACACCTGACGGCTGCGCGACTACTTTCGACGGATCATTCAGATCCGTACCGAACGCATAGAGCACATATCTCAATCCCGCCGCCGTATTGCGTACGCCGTGGGCAATATGGATCCAGCACTTCTTTCCTCTGATAGGCACCGCTCCCGCACCGTTCTTTGATTCTGTCAGCGTGTGGTAGATCCTTCGGCTGATAATCTTCTCCTCATCTATCACCGCGTGTTCGATATCGTCGCACAGACCAAAACCAATTCCACCACCGCTTCCGGTTTCAATAAAGCCGTCCATCGGTCTTGTGTAAAATGCATATTTGCCGTCCACAAACTCCGGATGGAGCACTACATTTCTCTGCTGTGGAGAATGTAATGTAGTCAGATTGTCCAGGCGCTCCCATGTCTTGAGGTCTTTTGTCCTGACAATCCCGGCAGCCGCTACAGCGGCAGACAGATCCGGATTTTCCTTATCTTTGCTCTCGGAGCAGAATACTCCATAGATCCATCCGTCCTCGTGTTTTGTCAGACGCATATCATATACGTTTGTTTCCTCCGGACATGTATCCGGAAGAACGACCGGATAATCCCAGAAACGGAATCCGTCTATCCCTGTCTCACTCTCCGCCACCGCGAAGAAGGACTTTCTGTCATTGCCCTCTACCCGTACCACAAGATAATACTTTCCGTTCAGTTCAATCGCCCCGGAGTTCATGACTGCATTGATGCCGAGCCGTTCCATAAAATACGGATTTGTCTCTTCATTCAGGTCATACCTCCAGTGCACCGGCGCGAATTCTCTTGTCAGCACCGGATATTCATAACGGTCATAGATTCCGTTATAGAAATCTGTCTTCTGATTCTTTCTGCTGATCAGCTTCTCAACTTTTGCCTGCTCTATGTAATACTGTTTATGCATTCTCCTGCATCCTCCTGATCACTTCCATACACATCCTGCCGTTATGATACGGGCATTTCCAAGGCTCCACGATCGGTTTCTCCAGGGGCTTTCTGTCTTTGTCCAGCGCCCAGTACCACTCGGAGCCTTCCCTGCTGTCCACAAGATATGTACTGATATAGTTCCATATGTCTTTTGCCGCATCCAGATATTCCGTATGCTCCGGGCTCTTCTGCCATCCGTTCAGAAATCCGACCACAGCCTCCGCCTGAACCCACCAGACACGTGTAGTATCGACAACACCGTTCTCCGCTTCATTTACAAGCGAGTGATCGATGTACGCCCTGTCATAAATGTTTTTTGTAATTGTCTTTGTGATAGGAGTCAGCTTTTCTGTATATGCCGGATCTCCAAGTATCTCAAGTCCGCGGTCAACGAGCCATGCCGTCTCGATATCATGGCCATAGGAATACAGATCGATCAGCGTATGCCACGTCCGGTCAAAGAACACTTCCTGACGCCCGATCTGAGGGTTATATACTTTATCGGCGATGATATCAAGCATAAAGCGAATATTATCTCCCACCTCATCAAGCTTTGTCACACGGTAAAGCTCTGTATAAGCCTCAAACACGTGAAGAAGTGTGTTCATGGTCTTCTCTGCAATAACCCCGTTCTCAGAAAGTTTTTCATTGTCCTCAGGTTCAAAGCAGACGTTGAACGCTTCCATATAGCCATACTCATCTTTACACTTTTCTTCTATGATGCGCCGAAGCACCAGAGCCAGTTCCAGCGCCTCTTCATCCTTTGACGCATCATAATAGGAAGCAAGAGCATAGATGGCGAACGCCTGATTGTATGTATGCTTTGTCGTATCCTCCGGTTTCCCGTCATAGGTAAGGGACCAGTAAATCCCTCCGTTTTCCCTGTCCACACAATGCTCCTTTAAGAAGCAGTAAGCATGGCGGGCATATTCCAGAAGTTCTTCTTCTCCCAGCGTCATATAACAGTTTGAGAAAAACCAGAGGATCCGGCTGTTTAATATACAGCCTTTTACTGCCTTTTTATCTGTCACAAGGTCATAGCCCTTGTATCCATAATATCCGCCGAATTCTTCATCTTTCAGCCCTTCCCAGAAAGGAAGAATCTTATGGGTAAGATGATCTTTTACTTCCTGTACAAACATTGTTCTCCTCCTTACCGGATTCCGATCTCAGTATCTGTCTCGGTAACAACACTGTGATCTTTGATATAGGAAACAACCTCATCCACTGTAGTGAACGCAAGTCCTACATAGGTATCCGCGCATCCGTAATAGATTGCAATCTTTCCGCTCTGCGCGTCATGAATCGTCGCGCACGGGAATGTGACATTCGGCACAAATCCACGCTCCTCATACCACTCCTCCGGAGTCAGCAGGAACGTGCTGCAGCGGTATTTTACAATTGACGGATTGTCGATATCGAGAATCGCTCCTCCGATGCTGTACACATATCCGTTGCACGTACCGGTTACACCATGGTAGAAGAGGAGCCATCCTTCTGATGTTTCAATCGGAGCCGCACCTCCGCCGATCTTCACATTCTCCCACCAGTTGCTGCTGTTGCTCATCAGATGGCGATGGCGACCCCAGTAGATCATATCCGGGCTTTCTGAGATGAAGATATCTCCGAACGGCGTATGTCCGCTGTCGCTGGGACGCGACAGCATCATGTATTTTCCGTTGACTTTTCTGGGGAAAAGGACCGCATTGCGGTTAAACGGAATAAACGGATTCTCAATCCTTGTAAATGTCTTGAAATCCTGCGTCTTTGCAACACCGATGGAAGCGCCGTAGAAGTCCTGGCACCACATGATGTAGTAGGTATCTTCCACTTTTACCAGTCTCGGATCATATGCATACTTCGGCATGAAGTCATTGCCGTTCTCGTCTTTAAACGGAATCTTCTCTTCATCAAATTCCCAGTGGATCGCATCCTTGCTTCTTCCCAGATAAATATACGGAATACCGTTTGTCTGCTCCCCGCGGAACACGCCGATGAATGCGTCTCCGTAAGGCATGACCGCGCTGTTGAAGATTCTTGCAACACCCTTTGCCGGGTTACGTCCGATAATGGGATTCTTGCTGTATCTCCACACCGGAAGTTCTGAATGATTATCCGCCGGTCTGTCCTGCCATGGCATATTCGGTACATTAGGTCCGATGATCTTTATATTACTCATATACTAATTCCTCCGTATCTCTTTTCTAGCCTTTGACCGCACCCTGCGCCAGACCGCCGTAAATCTGTTTCTGGCAGAGGATGAAGATAATGAGCGCCGGGATCATGGTGATGATAACACCCGCGCAGATGTAGTTATACTGGTTGCCCAGAGGGCCCGTAAACTTAAACAGTGATGTAGCGACCGTAACATAGGAGTTTTTATCCTGCAGATACAGGTTCGCTGTATAGTACTCGTTGTATGTGCCCACGCCCTTTAAGATCATGACAGTGATAATCGCAGGTTTCAGAAGCGGAAGCAGAATCCTGAAAAATACTCCGAAATAAGTACAGCCGTCCATGATCGCCGCCTCATCCAGTGATGTCGAAATGTTTTCGAAGAACTGGATGAAAATGTAGATTGAAATAACATCTGTACCACACATCAGGACGATATATCCCGGAAGACTGTTGATCCAGCCCAGCGTATACATGATCTGATATACAGATACCTGCATCGCGATACCCGGCAGAAGCGAAGCGAACAGGAACAGGTTGCGCACCAGCCCGTTGCCGAAAAAATTAAATCTGCTCAGCACATATGCAAGCATGGAACCGATCAGGACAGAGCCGATCAGGACACATACCAGAATGATGAAAGAATTCCGGAAAGCAAGCCCCATATTCGCCTGTTTCCACGCCTGAATAAAGTTATCAAAGTAAAGCCAGCTGTTCGGAAGATCCATAACGCTGGTCCCCGCATATTCCTCCGGCGTCTTGAACGCAGTGATCACGCAGCTCACAAGCGGGAGAACTGCAATAAAGGAAGTGATAAGCAGTATGACATATTTCAAAATTGTTATAATTGTCTTTTTTATCTTTGCCGCCGACATTTATACACTTCCCCCTTTCTGCATTGCGAGAGCCGCCTCGCGTTTCTCTCTCTTCTTTCTCTTGCGGATCACTCTGTACGCTTCCTTTTCTCCTTCGCCGAAGAAATACCAGAAGAACAGTTTCTGTAGTGCCGTAGCAATCAGGATGATAACAAGAAGCACGATTGCCATCGCCGACGCCAGACCTACTTTCTGGCTCTCATGGGCCAGTTTGTCCATGATAACAAAGTATGTACCTGTTCCAAACTCACCGCCTGTTGTAACGTATGGCGGTTCGAATACACTCAATGAACCTGTGATCGACAGGATCAGGTTCAGGACGATGATCGTCTTGATACTTGGAAATGTCACATATCTGAATTTCTGCCAGCCGGTAGCTCCGTCAATCGCAGCTGCCTCATACATGGAAGAATCTACAGACATGATCGCTCCGATGAAGAGCACCATATTCTGCCCCATATAACGCCAGATAGATGTGGCTGCAAGGGAAATATTGTTAATACTTGTATCTCTTAACCAGTATGGAAGATTGTCCAGTTTAAATCCGATCCACTGCAGGACCGTATCAAGCACGAAACCTCTTGTGTAGAAGAACTTGAAGATAAATCCGACTGCAATACCGCATACCAGATAGGGGAAGAACAGCAGACCCTTAAATATACCGGCCCCCTTCATCTTCGTGCTCAGGATCGATGCAAAAAATAAAGCCAGACCAAGCTGGATGAACGCTCCGACCATGTAGTAAAGACTGAGTTTCAATGCCTGAAAACAGTCATCTCTTGTAAATACTTCAACATAATTTTCAAGACCTACAAACTCCCTGTCGCCAAGATATGCCATATCATAAAAACTGAACTGTACCATCTTTGCAAAAGGAAGGTAGGTAAATACGATCAGCAGGAGCAGCGGCACAAACATAAATGTCACTATAACAAGCCTTCTGTTTACTTTTCCTGTCGAAATCCATTCACGGAAAGATCTCTTTTGCCTCATAACTTACTCCTTTCCTGTTATGGGAAGAGATGCCGCAGCAGCTCTAAACCGGTGCGGCATCTTTAATTTATTTTTCCTGGTTCAACGGCTGCCCCCGATTATTGCGGAGTAATACCGTTTTCTTCCTGTGCTGCAGTCCATGCTGCGTTCCACTCGTCAGCAAGCTCGTCCATTGTCTTACCACCTGTTGTTGCATTTTCAACAACTTCTGTTGCAAGTTTACCTGATACATTGAGGCCAAGCTCGGATTCATTGTTGATATCATTGTGAAGTGTCTCTTCTCCTTCCGGAGCCGGATCATTTACAATGATCTTAACCGTATCAGACTGGAACGCTGAAAGTGCTTCCGGGAACTCTGCATCTACAAGACAGTCAACTCCGCCTTCGGATTCAGCAAATCCGGACTTTTCTACAAGGAATTTGATATAGCACATAGCCGCAATCTGCTGATCAGCAGAGCTGTTTACATTGATACCGTAGTTGTAGTCCGGTCCTTCTGTCGCATACTGTACACCATCAACACTGATCGGGAACGGCATATAACCGATATCGTCAGCATTTTCACCAGCCTGCTGCATCTGCGGAAGTGCCCATGATCCAAGTACCATAACTCCGATTTCACCGTTGTTCATCATACCTTTGGATCCTTCCCAGTCAGTTGTGGTCGGGTCATCCTCTGTCAGGCCGCGGGAAACAGCTTCATAAAGTGTATTGTATACCGCGTAAGGACCTGTACCGTCTCCTCTGTCTGAGAACGGATCTTTTCCTTTGTCCAGACCGGTGTTTCCAAAACTCGGATCGCCTGTCGCACATCCATCAATGTATGCATCCCATGCACTCATTGTCCACTGTGCCGCAAAATTGGTATACAGCGGGATTGCATCTGTGTTGTCCTTAATCTTCTGAAGCGCATCGAGGAATTCATCCGGAGTCTTCGGAATTTCTGTGACTCCCGCTTCTTCAAACACCGCCTTGTTATACACAACGCCCTGAATGTTAGCCATAGACGGGATTCCGTATGACTTACCATCGTAGGAGAAGTTATCAAGCAGTGTATATGTCTCTTCCAAAGTTGATGTATCTCCTAACGGAAGGAAGTAATCTCCCAGATCATCTTTTGATACTGTTGTCGGGATCATACAGATATCTCCCCAGTCTCCTGTAGAGAGACGTGTCGTCACATCATTTGCATAATCTGTGATTCCTTCATACTCAATATTGATGTTCGGATACATCTTCTGGAACTCTTCTATGTAGTCCTGGAATTTTGTATCGACAACATCTGTCTTATGTGTCAGGAATTTCAGATCAGCTTTAATATCAGTATAGTCTTCTCCAAGTGTAATCTGATCGATCGTGACATCCGTTGCCTCGCCGCCATTGCCTTTTTCTTCACCTTTGTTTCCGCAGGCCGCAAGTGACATTGTCATAGCCGCCACGAGTGCAAGTGCAACCACTTTTTTCTTTTTCATTTTGGTTCCTCCTTAAACTGTTTTTTAACTTGATTTAATCTTATCATTAACTTCTTTTAATTTCAAGTTTTTTGTTACATTTCTTTGTCTTTTCTCTAGTTCTGCTAATATAAAATGTATGTTTTTGTGCATTTTACCACTATTATTTTTATAAAATCCAGTTATTCGCAAGATTAAACGTTATTTAATTTAATTAATTTCAATTTAATTATCTTTAATATTTAATTTTAAATTGACTTATTTTTAATTTATGTTATCCTATTTATATAAAGTTATTTTAATTCAGGAGGTTATGTCATGAAGCCGGATAACAAATTCTTTTCATTTATGTCTCTTGTAGGAGACATTATATTACTGAATGTTCTTTTTATTATTACCTCAATTCCAATCATCACTGTAGGAGTTTCATTGACCGCACTTTATGCCTCTCTTAAGAAGAGAATACGCGGACATGAATCCTACGCAGCAAGGGACTATTTTAAATACTGGAAAGAGAATGCCAGGAACGGACTGATCATCTGGTGTGTCCTGCTGCCGTTTCTGCTCGCCATGGTTGTGTTTACATCATATATTGCCAACAATCTCGAGAATCTGCCCGCAGTATGTGCCTACTTTCTTCTTTTCCTTATATTACTGTTTATCCTGACCTACGCGTTTCCGCTTCAGGCAACCTTCATCAATACTCCGCCGCGCATACTGCTCAACAGCCTGCTGACCGCGCTCAGCCACCTGCCGTATACACTGGCACTTATCTTTATTACTTCGATCCCGGTCTGCCTGACACTTTATTTCCCGAGAGCTTTTTACTTCACGTGCGCATACTGGCTGCTGCTCGGCTTCTCGATAAATACAAGCATCTCTGCGGTGATCACAGGGAAGGTATTTAAACATTACAATGCATAAACACTTAAATCAGCAATAAGAAAGGATATACCATTATGGACGCAGCAGTAGAATTAATGCGAAAAGAACAAAAAAGAAAACTGGAAAATTTCCGAGAACTGAACAAGACAGCAGTAAAAGGTCAGATTCTCTTTACCGGATCTTCTCTGATGGAAATGTTTCCGGCAGAGGATTTCCTGAGAGAAGAAAACTCAGAACAGATCATCTATAATCGAGGAATCGGCGGTTTCATCACAGATGATATGCTGCGGAATATGAACGAGCAGATCTTTGATCTCGAACCGTCGGCAGTCTTCATCAACATCGGAACGAACGACATCAGCGATTCTTCAAAATCATTCTCCGAAGTGCTCTCCCATATGCTAACGAACTATGAAAAGATCCTGCTGCAGATCAAAGACAGGCTTCCGGATACAAAAGTATTTACCATGGCATTCTACCCGGTCTGTACTACAGGGCGGGAGAACGAACCTGCATTCATCAACAGGAACAATCAGAATCTTCCGATTGCAAATCAGGCAGTGCGGGAGCTTGCGGAAAAGATGGGATACTGCTACATAGATGTAAATGACGGGCTTACCGATGAAAATGGAATGTTAAAGGAAGAGATCACCATTGACGGAATCCATATGTACCCGGACGGTTACCGGATCGTCTGGAATAATATGAAACCGTATCTCTACGCACTCCGGTAACCCCTGCAACGTTATCTTCTTACGAAAGCCAAAAAGCAGTACAGATAATCAGGCTCTCCACAGGAATATTAAAAACATAATATTTCCTGTGGAGAGCCTGTTCCATTTGTCCTCAGACTGCTCTTACATATGCCCGGCTGTTCCGTCCCCCGCCGGCTTCAGCTCTTTCACACTGCTCCGCTCAACAATATAGCTGTCAATGTATCTTGTTCCGTAATATTTCTCTACGCCCCTGATCTTTCCCAGAAGACGTTTTACGGCCATTTTTGCCATTCTTTTCATATCTACATTATAGGTAGTCAGTTCCTGAGAGAGATGATGCCACGGCAGATAATTGTCATATCCTACTAATGAAATATCCTGAGGGATACGATATCCTTTTTCCTTCAGAGCCTCATATACCCATTGGGCAGTGAGATCTCCGCTGCAGGCAAATGCTGTAGGCATATTTTCCGGAAGCGTCACCTGCATATGTCCGGTGATCAGATCTCTGTCTTCAAGGATCCATTCTTTTCTCTCCCGGATACCCGCTTCCATCAACGCTTTTTTATACCCGTAATACCGGTCCATTATATTCTCGTTTGCAAGAACGGATCCAACAAAAGCGATATCCCGGTGCCCTTTTTCCAGTAGATAGCGGGTCACTTTGTACATACCTACAAAGTTTCCCGACATCACCGTGTCGCACCTGCTTCCCCTCACACGAAAGTCAAGAAGCACAACCGGGACCTCAGACACCTTTACAAGATTTCTGATATACGGCTCAAACAGCCAGCCGATCACAATCAGACCGTCCACAGCCTTCTCTCTGAGAAGCTTTGGAAGCTCCGTTGTATTCTGCACTTCCAGGTCCAGCACTTCCAGCATTGTCACACTCTGGCTCTTCGACGCAGCGTAAACAACCTGCTGGTACATCGCCCAATAGAAGGAATTTCCTATTTCCAGATAGTGATGGCTTGCGATCACACCAATCCTGGCGCCTGTCTCTTTCTTCTCATACCGCGAAAAATCATACCCCATCTCCCGGGCCGCATTTTCAATGCGTTCCCGCATCTCTTCGCTGACTCCTTTTTTCCCGGAAAGGGCATTAGATACTGTAACCGTACTCACTCCTACAGCATCCGCAATATCTTTCAACTTTACATCAGACATCCTGCTGCCTCCTTCTGAACTTCACGCTTTCTCCGCGAATCATACTTCCTTCCACAATACGTATCCCTTCCGGCTTCTTCTTTCCTTCGATCCGACGAATCATTGTGTGGATACTGAGCCGCGCGAGGACCTGTTCGTCATTCTGATACGTAGAAAGCTGCCGTCCTCCGCTGACGTCCGGAGGATAATTATCAAATCCGACCACCGATACATCCTCAGGCACCCTCATTCCTCTCTCTTTCAGTTTCCTGATAACAGCAAATGCCGTCCTGTCACAATTGCACACAAAGCCCTGAGGCAGTTTTTCCGGCAACTGGGGATTCAGGTCAAATACCTCTCCAGAGCTGTCTCTGTCCGGAATAATGTTGTACTTTGCATCCTCGATTCCCGCTCTGTCAAGCGCTTTGCAATATCCGAGATACCTGTCCGTAATATTTTTCGTGGCATTGACCGTCCCGACAAACGCCAGATCTCTGATTCCTTCTTTGATCATCAATCTTGTCATCTGCTCCATCCCGCCAAACCCGTCGGTTACGATGTAATCCATATCCTCATATACATCATAATAATCCACACATACAATTGGCACATTTTTGTACTCTCTTCGCACAGCATCGATATATCCCTTTTTCATTTCGCCGATCAATATAATACCCTCAACCTCACAGTCCTGAAAGGCGGAAAACTTTTCCTCCAGATTTTCCTTTTCCCGCGAGGCAACCTCAAGCATTGTCAGGCCCCCCCGCTTCATAGCCTCCTGAGAAATGTTCTTGTATACCTCCATATAGAAAGACGGAAATTCTCTCACATACCGTTCCGCCACAATAGCGCCGACCACGTGAGAATCACGGGTCTTTTTCTCCCTTTGCACACTGTGGTATCCCATCTCCTGAGCTGTCCGGGTAATCTTCTCCCGCATCTCATCGCTGACGCCTTTCTTTCCTTTCAAAGCATTGGATACCGTGACAATGCTCACCCCCAGCTTTTCCGCAATGTCCTCCAGCTTCACTTTCTTTTTCTGCCCCATGTTTTTCACCCCTTTCTTTTCCGCGCCATTACGCTTCCGCAATCTCGATCAGCCTGCTCTTAAAATCTCCGAACTCAGACGGAATGCGTACCCCCGCCCGCATCAGTGTGCTGCCAGCATACGTTTTTCCGCCGACAATATAACGTTTCTTCGGATCCAGTCCGGCAAGCCTCACAAATCTGCTCTTAGCATTCGCCCGCGCTGTCACCTGTACATAGAACATAAGCGCCCTGCTCTTATCTTTCTCCACGATCATCCAACTGTCATAATATCCGTTATCAGATACCGACGCCAGACGATAATAGTCACCCTCACGAATCAGATCATTATATTTGTGATACTTCTCAATCTGTACTTTCACCTGCTCTTTTTCTTCATCCGAGAGCTTAGTAATATCCAACTCATACCCGAACGTTCCCAAAAGAGCCACATCCCCTCTTGTCTCAAAAGGTGTTACTCTTCCCACTGCATGATTCGGACACACACTGACGTGCGCTCCCATGGCAGACACCGGATAAACCAGTGCTGTTCCTTCCTGAATTTCCAGACGCTCAATGGCGTCCGTGTCGTCCGAGCACCAGATCTGAGGGCTGTAATAAAGCATTCCCGCATCAAACCGGGCGCCGCCGCCGGAACAGTTTTCCAGCAGGATCTCCGGGAAGTCCGTAATCAGGCGTTCCTGCATCCGGTACACCCCGAGCACGTATCTGTGGGACAGTTCTCCCTGCCTGTCCGCAGGAAGGGCATAACTTCCAAGCGTGGCAAGCTGGCGGTTCATATCCCATTTTACATAAGAAATATCCGCACTTTTCAGAACATCCGAGATCATTTCATAGACCCCGTCCACGACTTCTTTCCTTGAAAAATCAAGCACATACTGGGCGCGGCTCTGGGTAATATCCCTGCCCGGAATCTGAATCGCCCAGTCAGGATGTTTTCTGTACAGTTCCGACTCCGGGGAGATCATCTCAGGTTCTATCCAGATTCCAAATTTCAGACCCAGTTTTTTTACGTTTTCCACCAGTTCATGCAAACCGCCCTTTATCTTTTCCTCGTTGACATACCAGTCGCCAAGAGAGCTGTCATCAAGATTTCGCTTTCCAAACCAGCCGTCATCCATAACAAGCATTTCAATTCCCAGTTCCGCGGCATCTTTTGCGATTTCAAGAAGCTTCTTATCATCGAATTCAAAATATGTTGCCTCCCAGTTATTGATCAGGATAGGGCGTTTTTTATGAAGATACGGACTCCTGATCAGATGTTCTCTATACAGATCATGAAACGTCCTTGTCATCTTACCGAGACCTTCGGCAGAATAGACCATAACCACTTCCGGCGCGGTGAACCGCTCTCCCGGCTCTAACTTCCACGTAAATCCCTCCGGATGGATTCCCATACTCATCCTCACCGAATCAAACTGGCTTTTCTCCACCTGAGCGATAAAATTTCCCGAATAAACAAAATTCATTGCATAGACTTCCCCGGTATCCTGGGTCGTTTCCGGAGTTACCAGCGCCAGAAACGGATGCTCCTGATGACTGGATTCGCCCTTAAATGATGCCATATTCTGTCTGCCATACCCAAGGGGCATTCTCTGAATATGTCGTTCTCTCGCCCAGGAGCCGGTCAGGCTGACCACTTCAAAATTGCGGTCATCCATATCCACAGAGGCCGAAAGGATTTTTTCTATATAGAACGGATCCTTTCCCTCATTATCTATAAGCACAGAACGGGTCAGAGCATCCGTTCCTTCAAACACAGAATACATAAGAGTAACTTTCATGCCAAGCAGACTGTCACGGCAGAAAATCTTAAGCGTACTGCAGTCCTCATCCCCGCCCCACGTAGCAGGAAGGCCTTCAAGTGCCGGCTTGCCTGATGTGACCTCATATCCTTCATAACACAATTCACTTGCCCGGTGTCCTTTCACACTCCTGACACTAAGTGCGCTCTCTCTGTAGTCTCCCATTCCCGCCTCAGGGTATTCCATAGGGGCACAGTCAAAAAACGCGCCGGTTTCCCTTTTATTAACTGAAGGTGTGAGCGGCGCTTCGTCTTCGCGCAGCAGGTATCGGATATCAGTATCTTCCAATTTCGCGCCATAATAAAGATGTTCAACATACCGCCCGTCTACTATGGCAATCCCATAGCTTGTATTCTGAGTGTTCAGTAAAAACACACTATTCTTCTCATCAACTCGGATCATAGTCAGCGCCTCCCATTTAAGTAAATTAAATATATTTTAATTCTATTTTTAATTATTTTTTCGCTTTTGTCAATGTTTTTTTAACCAATATCGGAGACGTATTTTTGTAAGGTATGTATACCCGTTACTGATAATTCACAATCGTAAGCTGCAGTGTCCTTCTCCCCATGTATTCGTTGATCGTCGGATAATATGTAAGCGACATGACCTGCTTCCTCTCCATCGCCTGCAGGCAGTCTTCCACATCGCCGAAATACACGGCTTCCATCTGGTTCCCCTGCTGATCCTGAAGTCTGCATTTAAGCACATTTCTGTTCTTCCCAAAGATGCGCGGACTTACAGCTCTCAGGTTCCTCTCGGCAAAGAGAGGCTTCGGATTCCCCTTGCCGAATGGTTCCAGAAGTTCCAGTTCATTTACAAGCTGTTCTGTGATATAGGGGAACGGCAGCCTCATATCGATGGACACTTTTTCCTGAAGATCCTCGTCGCTCAGCTCGCAGAGCTCATTGATCGTCTCCCGGAAGCGCTCCACATTCTCTTCTTCCAGTGAGAGCCCGGCCGCCAGCTTATGCCCGCCGAACTTGGTAAACAGCGCCCTGCACCTGCACATCTGGGCAAACATATCGTAAGTCTCGATGGAACGCCCGGAACCCTTGACTCCCTCTTCCGCTCTTGTAAGCACGAATGTAGGTCTGTAATATTTCTCACGAATGCGCCCGGCAATGATCCCCGCAATGCTCTCATGACAGTCCGGCAGATAAACCACAAGCACCCGGTCGTCCTTCAGAGAGGTACTCTCGATCATCTGCACCGCTTCCTCGACACCCCGCTCGGTCATCTCTTTCCTGCTGTCATTGAGGGCTTTTAAGTCCTCCGCCAGCATGACCGCATCCCGTCTGGTACGGGCGTTCAGAAGATCCAGAGCACGCTTTGCCGTGTCCAGTCTTCCGCTGGCATTGATACAGGGGCCGATAACAAACCCGATATGATAAGCGTTCAGCCGCTCCACATCAATACCCGTACATTCGATCAGCGCTTTCAGCCCCGGATTCTGCGTCCGTTTGAGCATCTCCAGCCCCTGCTTTACAAAGATCCGGTTCTCCCCGGTCAGATCCATCACATCGCCCACCGTGGCGATGGCTACATTTTCCATAAGGTAGTCCACATCTTCCGGATCCCTCAGCATTACATTATACAGAGCCTCGATCAGCTTGTATGCCACCGCTGCGCCACACAAACCTTTAAACGGGTACTCGCAGTCCGCCCTGTGGGGATCGACCACTGCGTCAGCCCGGGGCAGTATGTATTCTTTCTCCCCGTTCATTTCCACATAGGGTACTTCATGGTGATCCGTCACAATGATCGTCAATCCGTTTTCTTTCCCGTAGGCAATCTCATCCGCCGCGGCAATTCCGTTGTCACAGGTAATGATCGTGTCGATTCCATCGTCGATTGCCCGGTCGATCAAGTCGATATTCAGCCCGTACCCATCCTTGATCCGGTCCGGGATATCCGTATCCACATCCGCCCCCAGTTCCGAGAGTCCCTGCTGGAGAATGTACGTGGCATTCACCCCGTCTATATCATAATCGCCGATCACCCGGATCCGCTTCTCCTCACGGATTTTTTCAGACAGGATTTCTACCGCACGGTCCATATCCTTCATCAGCATCCCGTCATAGAGATCTGCTATCGTTCCGTTCAGATAGAAATCAACAGCCTCATCCCCGATGATATCCCTGTTGCGGATCAATCTCGCAAGGATTGGTGAAATATGATATTTCTCTCCAATCTGATTAAAATCCGCTTTCTTCATAGTGATGAACCATTTTTCCATATCTGCTGTGCCTCCCGAATATGCAGCGGCGAAATATGCTGCTGTTTTATATCTTTTCTGAATGTATTTACTGATACACTTACCTTAATAGCATAGCAAAGCTGTTGCTGTTTGAAAAGTGATTTGTGCTGATCCTGATTAGAAAAACGGGGGATGCCGCATAAATGCGGCATCCCCTAAAACCCGTAGTTTCAGCCGGAAAGCTGAATATTGCCTGTCATAATATTATTCTTCCTGTCCGAGAAGTTCCCTTATCTGTTCTGCCGGGAGATTACAGCCGGCTGATATCTCCTCTATAGTTTTCCCCTCCCGGAAGAGCCTGAATATCATCTCTGCAAGTTTCAGTCCGGAAGCCTGACCGTCCTTCAGGCCAGAGGCTCTGCCTTCCTGCAGTCCGGAGGCCCTGCCCTCCTCCCACGCTTCTTCCCGCTCCTGTCTGATATGTTTCTCCTGATCGTATTCAAAAATACTCA
>ERZ1643247.633-NODE-633-length-41325-cov-6.543203_pt1 | contig 41325 bp, 31 predicted proteins | sample MGYA00579264_ERZ1643247 | MGnify/ENA primary metagenome ERZ1643247 (study PRJEB29033, sample SAMEA4952262) | chicken gut metagenome | biome: Broiler Chicken; feature: Gastrointestinal Tract; material: Caecum | place: Ireland | collected 2018 | study: Broiler... | reverse complement strand
GGATTTTAGGACTATTTTTTTACATAAACTCATTTTTCTCAAAAAATGCAAAATACTAACATTGACTAACATAAACTAGTATAAAACTGGCACATAGGCACAGGAATAGGCACAGGATTTTAGTGCTAAAAAAGGAAGCAAATCGCTTCTAACCCGTAGGGTTAAAGCGGACTAATAATTAAAAAGAGAGAGATGCAAGAATTTGTTGCCTAAATTGCATAGGAGCAAGTTCTTGTATTTTTTCTTGTAATATTTTATTATTGTAAACATTATGAAGTTTTTTACAACTTCTGGTATTTCATTTTTTGTAAATTTTGTTTTAGGTATATACATTCTGTTTTTAATATTGAGAAAAACGATTCTCTCGGCACATTATCCACACAGCTTCCTTTACTTGATATACTTAGTTGTATGATTTTTATTATTTAAGAACGAAACATTTAGACAAATTGTTTGAACTCTATTTTGGTAATAGATTAGTTATAAATGGTAAAAGATTACATTCTACAACGCATACAAAAAAATATATGTAATAAAAGTATTACAAATTTATAAATAATTTTAATAAAATTAAATTTATTTTTTAAAAAGTAAAAATCAAAATAAAAAAATCATAGTATGTAATTATTTACTATGACCTTTTTAATATTTTAATTTTATTTTCTTTTTAATTTTGTAAATACTTTTAAAATTTGTTGAATAAGTTTTAACAAACTCAAAACTAGTGCGATTATATCTGCCAAGATATAAAGTTTAAATAGGTTTTTTAGTGTTGTAATTTCTTGTTCATTGAATATATTTGAGCTTTGCAAAATCTCAATAGTCTGTTTATTTGCTTTTTTCTCTACTTTAATATTTACAATTTGAAAAATAAATACTAATAAATAAAAACCAAGTCCAATTAACAAACCGATAAGTGTAGGGATTCCTGTAAACTTAGTTAGGATATCTATAACAAGACCTGCAGAAATAGCCCCATAGAAAAGAAGTGGTGTAAATAATGTTAAAATTTGAAGAATATATCTAAATCTAAAACTTTTATCTTTGTTTTTATGTTGAACTGCAAGACAAACTTTTTGTGTCGCAATACCAACAGCAGTTATAGATGATGAATTTAATATATTTGTCCTTAAATATATTGTCTTTTTCATTACACTATAATGATTTCCTAAAAGTAAAATTCTTCTAAAAAAACCAAGTTTTTTAATTTGTACATATTGAAGACCATTTGCATCAAGTAATGACCTTGCTGTTTGTTCTGCTGTTAATCCATTAGACAAGGGCATTTTGTTATATTGTTTATATTTGATAATTAAACTGATTTGAACAACTAGTGCAATTACCAAAAAAATTAAAATTAATCCTGAAACTATCATTGATGCAAGTTCAATTCCACTTAAATTTAACATATTAATCTCCTTTTAATAAAAATATCATATAAAAAAATAAAATGTCAACCTTTTATGTATATTTATTTGACTTCAAAGACATTTAATTGTATAATTAAATAAGGAGATTAGAATGGTTAAAAAAGATTATCATATTAATGTTGTAAAAGCAGAAGATATAAAAAAATCAAAATAATTTAGAAAATACCCAAAATGTGATAACGCAAGTAACAAATGTAAATGAACCTAAAGAATTAAAAACTGGACTTATGATTGGCGGGTTAATTTCTTTTTTTCTTTCAATGTGTTTTATGGCAGTTACTGTATATTTTTTATTGCAGACATATAGTTCAAATAGTGATGCGCAAAAAGCAGTTACATTCATTGTTTTTATTTTATCAATAGGTTGGATTAGTTATATTCCGGGAGTTGTTTGTTCAATTATTTCACTATGTTTGCACCCATTTGTAATTAAGTCAAGCAGTAAAGGACAAAAGGCGGTTGGGATAATATTTACAATTCTAACTATTATTATCATTATTGCATATCTATTTATTGCAATTTATATAATGTCTTTGCCAAGTAATTAGTTAAGAAGTAAAAATTTTTATTGTAATGATATATAAAAAAATGAGATTACATCAATTGATGAAATCTCATTTTTCTTTATATTAAACATTAACTTCTTCAAACGGAATAAATTTAACTGTATTGCAAATGTTCTTTACTTTAAAACAAACATAAAAATCAACCAAAGTAAAAATTTTTTGACATTTGGCCAAATATTTTCTAAAAATTACTAAAGTTTTTTACAACAATTAAAATAGAAAAATATACAATTGCTCAGAAATTTTTTATCTTAATCATTTGAGCCTCATTAACATTAATTCTCTAGGAAAATCTGTGTCTTGTTGAATTGACATATAACATTTAAAGCCTATTTTTAACAGATTTTTTTTGCTTGGGTAATTATCTTTATGAACGGTGCAACACGCATATTCAAAACCTTGTAAAATTGCAATTTCTTTTATTTTATTTAACATTTTAAACATCAAGCCCTTTCCTCTATATTGCATAGCAACTATACTAAAGGAAAACTCAACCATTTTATTTATATCACACCATTCTGGAAATTTATATTTATTAGGCAAATTTCCATTTTTATAATCAATGGAAGCAATGCCTGCTAAATCGCTACCACTAAACGCGCCTAAAATATAAAAGCGGCTTTTATTTATCATTTTTTCAACGCTCTCCAAATCGCTTTCCATAGGCAAAAACCATGCTTTATTAAACAAATTTTCATTCATTTCCTTTATCAAACCAGCTAGTTTTTCTTTATCGATAGTTGTTATTTTTTTGTAAATCATATTAACTCCAAAAAATTTATATCTTTGCCAAACTTTAAACGAACGCCTTTTCATTAATCCGTATACCAACCGAACAAACTTTTGCCTTCATCAAGCCCTCTAAGTGCACTCATATCCGACTCACTAATATTAAAATCTAAATCAGACATTTTTTCTCCTTTATTTAATTATATAATAAAAACTTAAAAAAGTAAATATCTAATAAATATTTAAGTTGACTTTAATTAAAAATCAAGCTATTATTGTTTCATGGGCAAAAAATTAAAAATTGGGCTTTTTTTAGATACCTTTTTCCCCATGGTAGACGGCGTTATAATGGTCGTGGATAACTACGCAAAAAGGCTATCAAAATTTTGTGACGTTACGGTTTTTACAATAAACTCCAAAGAAAAATGCGATAGAAAATTTGATTACAAAATTGTAAGATGCAAAAGCCTTCGCCTTTTAGCTATCGATTATGATATCCCTACCCCTAAATTTGATAAAAACTTTAATAAAATTTTAAAAGAGAGCAATTTAGATATAGTACATATCCACTCACCTTTTGCGATTGGTGCGCTAGGGGTGAAATATGCAAAAAAACACAATATTCCAGCAATTGCCACTATGCACTCTCAGTTTAAAAAGGATTTTTACCGTTCTACAAAAAGCAAAAAGCTTACTAACATTTTACTAAAACATATAATGAAGGTTTTCAATAAATGCGACGTTTGTTACGGCGTAAACGATAAAATTTCAGAAATTTTTTACGATTACGGAGCCAAAACAATGCCACTTGTGCAAAGAAACGGCACGGATATGCTACCAATTGAAGATAAAGCCGCCGCCATTAAATTAGTAAATGAAAAGTACGGGCTGAATGAAGACACTACGGTATTTTTGTTCGTTGGAAGAATAAACGCACTTAAAAACATATACTTTATTTTAGAAGCCCTAGAAAAGTTAAAAGATAAGAACTTTAAAATGTTCTATGTTGGTGAAGGTCAAGATTTTGAAGAGCTAGAAAAGAGAGTGAAGAAATCTAGCATTGCGGATAATGTGATACTTACAGGGAAAATAACGGACAGAGAACTTTTAAAGGCAATATATCTGCGCGCAAAATTATTTCTATTTCCATCTATGTACGACGCGAGCTCTCTTGTTCAAATTGAAGCTGCTTCACAAGGTACGCCAACAATCTTTTTAAAAAATTCCGCCACAAGTGCAACGGTAACAGATAATGTAAACGGCTTTTTGTCCGAGCCAACTACGGAAAAATTTGCTGAAAAAATTGAAGAGATATTAGCAGACGACGAGCTTTATAAAAAAGTTCAAGAAGGCGCAGTAAGAGATTTGTACGTAACTTGGGACGATTGTGTAAAAGAAATGTATCAAAAATATTTGCAAGCCATTGAAGATAAAAAAGGAAATTAAAAAACAAATAAATTTATTTAGGCGCACTATTTACAGCGCCTAGTTTTATAATACTCTTTGTAAATACTATTGATTTTTATCGCAAATTCTGCTAATATATTTTTAATGGAGAAAAACATGAATATAAAAAGATTAGAGAAAAAAATTGAAAAAAAAGCAAATTATTTTAAAGAAAAATACTATAAAGTATCACAATGGCTATTAAAAAAGCACTTTTTTACAGACGCCCGCATTAGCTATGAAGATAGAAAAAGGGTGGCAGAAATTTTAGTAACTATGAGCCCATATTATATAGACACCATTAGAAAAAGTAGCACAGACAAGGCTTTTGTAGCCGATATATTAAAAGATAAGCTAAATGACCCTAGTTTTTGTTTTGACATAATTACACAAATCAACTATTTGCCAGGCGATACATACTACGTTGGCGGAGACGACCAACTTGAAGAAGACTCACAAAACTCTGTAAATTTCCGCGAAGAAAATTACGAGCTTGTTCCAAAAGAAATAGCTTCGTCTACCGACTTTATTAAAAAACTATTTGATATAGACATTGAACTAAAAAGCGGCAAAGCTATAACTGGTTTTAGAACAAATGCAGCTCAAACTCCGTTTGAATATTTTGGCAAACTTTATCCCGAAGAAACCGTAGAAGCAGTCAAAGACTATGTTGAAGAAAACAAAAAAGATAAACAAATAACTAAATATGCAAAAGTTGTTTTAACAGAAAAAATGCCAAAGCTTGCAAAAGAAATATTTGGAAAGGCTCGCGCAAATGAAGATTTAAGCAAATAATTAAATTAAAAAATGAAAAAAAGATTAAAGCTAACTAGCTTTAATCTTTTTTGTTTACTATATTACAGATTGCTATAACGTTTGCGATTTTATGGAAACTATTGTATAATAATTAAAAATTCTAAAACAAAAAAGTATTTAGTTAGCATTTTTATAAAAAAATATAAAAAATTTTTAAAATTTTTTGAAAAAATACTTGAATTTCGAGTTAACTCTAATGTTAAAAAGGTGTCAAGGAGGAAGAAATATGTATCAAATTGGTAAGTTCGCTAAGATGAATAACGTAAGTTTACACACTTTAAGGTGGTATGATAACATTGGGATTTTAAAGGCTCATAAAAAAGATAAGTTCAGCAAATTTCGCTTTTATACCGACGAAGACGTTAGAATTCTTAACAACGTTCGCATTTTACAAAGCTTTAATTTTACAATTGAAGAAATTTCTAAATTAAACAAAGGTCTTGTTAAAAACAAAATTAAAGAAATTAAAGATAAAGCAACTTACTATGAAAAATACATGTTCTTGCTCCAAAATTTAATATTGGAGGAAAATATGAAAGAAATCAATTTAAAAGAAAAATTTGAAAATTTACCACCTATGCTTATTGGCGGAATAAGAGGAGAATGGAAATCGGAAGGAAGTAGTGAAAATTTTAGAGAAGTAGCAAACTATCCTAATTGCGAAAAACTTAACGGAGACAAGTTTAAAAAACTATTTTTTGGGGAAGAAAACTTTATAACTTATGTAACAGATGGCAAAAATTTTGGCAAATTAAATAAAATTAGCAATAGTTTTACATTAAATGAAAAGATATTCAAATATGCAACAACTAACCTTAACCTAATAATTTGGGAAAATGATAACGAAGAATATACTATTTATAGAAGAAAAAATGACAAAAACTACACAAAACAAGAATTAGAAAAAATAATAGAAAAAACCAAATTAAAAGAGAACTTTACTTTGTCGCCTTTAAATGAACAAACTAAAAACATTTTACTTGGGGAATGGAATTTTGAAGGTTTAACATTAGAAAGCAAAATTGATGCTTATCCTGAAAATAAACTAGACGAAAGTAAACATGTAGGACCTTGGGCTCCACATTATATGTATTTAAAATTTAATGAAAATGGCTCAGTTCAAACCATGAAAGACGGCGAAATTTTAGAAATTGTCAATAGACAATTAACGCCAGAAAATACTATGTCAATTTACTGCAATGATGCAATTATAGATGATTCTTTTTCAAAAAAATATAGGCTCCCTTTCAAAATTAGAAAAATAAAAAATTCTTACTACCTATTTCTTCAAGCAGATTCTTTAAAAATGCCTACCTTAGATGAAATTTGTTATGTTTATAAAAAGTCATAAATTTAATTAATAAGTAAATACAACTTCAATATAAATGTTGTAAGAGATATGATAGCTAGGGGGTTAAACGAAAAAAACGTTTCAAAAACTCTAAACAACCTATTATTTAACCTTACCGACCCTGTAAAAATCTCAAAAGTTCCAGAATTGAAGTACGTAAAAACTCCAGTAGAGCTTATTGAGCTATTAATAGACCACTCTGGCGAAAGTCTTGAATTTGTTAAATAAAAAACGCAAAAAATTACTTTTTGCGTTTTTTGTTTAACAAATATTTTTAAACTAATTGTGATGGGTGTTTTTTAAAGAAGTCTACCCTTGGAAGAAGCTCCTTTATTTTGTGCCCTGTTTCATTGTTATAAAAATAGCTTAACTCTTCAAAGCAGTGTTCCCAATTAAAGAACTTTTCTTTGTCCACGTTCAAATAGTCCGCTATCATTTCCGTACCCTTTGGTACTATTGGGTGGCTAAGAAGCGTTGCTACCTTTATCATGTAAAGTGTGTCCACTATGCCTTGGTTTGCTTCCGGTGTGTTCCAAACGCCGTCTTTTGAAAGTTTAACAAAGTGCTTGTTTATATTTCTAATATAGCCGTCAAGCTTGTTTAACACCACGTGAATTTTGTTGTCGTGAATTAGCCTTTCGCAATCTAAAATGGTGTTATCCCCTTCTTCTTTCACGCTTTCAGAAACTTTGCCTTCTGGAATTGTCCAATTATAATGCTCGCCAAGCACGTAAAATACACTTCTAACCGCGCGGTTAAGCACGTTTGTGTATAAGCTTCCTTCCTTCAAAACTGGGTCAGTTTCGTCTGGACTCGCATTTGGATTCAAGGGTTTCGGGCTAAATGGAACATTATTGTTACCAACGTTAGCACCAAGCATGTGCGCACGAATTTGCTCTGGCGTATAGTAAGCAAGCAAATCTTCTGCCATAGGTGGCGGAGTGTCAGAGCTGCTGGAAGCCTTTCTGCCTAAAAATAGCGTATGCTTATTGGCTACCATTTGCGTGAATTTAAGCTCGCCGTCTGGAACGTTTACTGTTGGGTTTTTGCCTTGGGTGGCTAGCCAAATTCCACTTTGCGCTATGCCGTAAAAATATATGTTGTCTTCCCCTATAAACTGGTATGCCTTAGACTCACTAGAACACCACCAAGCTTTCCAAGCGTCGCCACTATCCTTTAAATAGGTTTGAGTAAAGCTGATTGGCGCCCAAAGGCTTTCCGGCCAAACCCAAAAGGTAAGGCCTTTAATTTTTGACGTGTCCGGAACTTTTACACCCCACTCTATGTTGCCCGTAAGCCTAAACGGCACGAGCGTTTTGCCCGTTCTATACCTAATTTCGTTATTTGAAAGAATTTCTGCCGCCTCCTCTCTATCCGCAAGTTTATCAAAAACTATGGTAAAGGAAGGCTTGTTGTTCTCTTCTATTAGTTCGTATTTTGGAAGGTTTAAACTTAAAACCTTGTCCTTGTATTCGTTTTTAATATATATTTCCGGCTTCTTTAAAAACTCTCTAAGCTCTTTTATAACATATTTTCTGGTTGGTGTATGCTCGTCAAGGTCTGTTAGCCAATCATTTAAAAGCTCTGTATAAGCGCCAAGGTCTAAATAGTAGTTTTCTATGCTTCTAAGCTCGGGTTTTTCGCCTGAAAGCGTACTTATAGGGTCTATAAGTTCTTCTGGCATATACTGATGCCCTTGGTCGCACTCATCGGCATAGGCATGTTCACTTTTACAGTTTTCAAAAGGGCATTTCCCTTGCACTTGTCTACCATTTAAAAAGGTGTTTGTTTTAGTGTCGTAGAATTGCAAAGTAGACATTATCTCCAATTTTCCGCTATTTGAAAGCTTATTAAATATATACGCGCTCATGTTATCGTGATAGGGTTTAGCTTCGCCAAAGGCGGACGCGCCGAACAAATCTAGTGAAATGTCATACTCGGCTAGCACTCTCTTTTGGCTATCATGATTTCCCTTCACGAAATCTATAATGCTACCACTAAACTTTTTACTTTCCACAAGCTTTCTATAACCTTCAAGAATTGGCGAACCATAGCAGTCCGTTCCGCAAACATATATAACATTATCTTTCCCAATTCTATCGCGAAGAAATCTTGCGTAAAAATCGCTGTGTATAAATGTGGATAAGTGCCCGCAATGCAAATTTTTATTGCCATATGGCATACCCGACGTAACTATTGCGCGCTTAGGAAAATTAGGCCTATTTTTCAACTTAAATTCGTTCATTTGTATCCCCTTAAAAATTTATTAAAAGTATATATTTTTATATAAATTCTGTCAAGTAAATATACCTTTTAAAATTTTACTTTTTTAATGCTAAATTATAGCTTTCGTCTATCATTCTATATATTTCTTCCAAATTTATTTTTTCATTTAAATTAACTGTAATCCAAGATTTTTTATTCATGTGATAGCCTTTAAAAAATATTATATTATCTACAAGTTTTTCTATATTTTCTTCCTTGCATCTAATATCTAGCACTTCAAGCTTTTTATTATATTTTAAGCCTAATTTTTCACTATTTACAGTTAAAAGCGCGCCGTACCACTTTTTATTATCCTTTCTGCGCCAAATGGCGTTTTCAGGGGACTTTTCCCATAAATATTCAAGGTCGCCATCGTACTTTTCTTTTATATATTCTATTATTTTTTTAGAATTTTCTTCTTTAAAAATATCTCTATAAAAGCAGCTTTTAGCAATATCATTTAAAGTGCCCACATATTCTTCTCGCACTCTTCCCACAAAACTGCCCACCGCGCCTTCAACTAAATACAGCGTATATGGCTCGTTTGTAGATAGCTCTAAAATTTCGCTACTTATATCATTTTCTTTAATTTTTATTGTAAGCAAAAACTGCTCGTCTATAATTAATTTTTTAAATTCAAAAGTATTTTCTATTTTTTTAAAACCATAGTTTAAAAGTTTATTTTTATCTATACTCTTATTTTTTAAGACATTTTTTGCGAATTTATCCATAAAAATATTTTATCATAATAAAATAAGATTGTAAACTTATAGGCTTATATGCGGAGTAATTTTTAGTTTAAATATAACACCTTCTAAAAAATTAGATTGGTCGTATAGCGAATTTAAAAATCTCTCAAACTTTTTTGGATGAAAAGCTTTAAAGTAATCGTAGACATGAACTAAATCTAGTTTGTTTTCTATCATTAAGTCTTGCGCCACTTTAAATTCCTTTTTGGCTTGCATGTTTACTTTATTCCTAAGCTCGGGAGAAATCACGGATAGCTCCGGTTGCATTATATCAGAATCCAAATTTTCCTGTTTTACTTGGTCTACTTCCATAATTAAGCTTAAATTCCCTTCAAAAACTGGGATATCGTTCACAAAATATACGTTTATATTTAATTTTTTTCTTAAAAGTTTAAAGGTAATGGTGGCATTTGTAAAAACTTCGTCCGTAACATTATAAACGGTTAGGTAGCTTTCGTTGCATCTTGGATTCAGCCAATTTAAACCCTTTAACTGCTCAGGCGTTAGAACTACGTTTAATGTGCCGTCCTTATATACCGCTATGCGCCCTTCGTTTAAAAGGGTATTCTTTTTTTGAGGCTCCCCGCCACCGCTAGATTCTCCTTGTCCACTTGAAGTGGCTTGCCCCTCACTTTCACTTGCCCCACTAGATGAACTGCCACCCGAACTCTCTCCACCGCCCGAGCTTCCGCTAGCCGAACTTCCGCCCGGCGTTGTTATGCCACTCGTACCGCTAGCAAGTTCAATGTAGCCTAATATAGAAATTTTTTGCGGAGAAAAATAACCCTGATAAAAGCTTTCAATGTTGCTTTCCGTGTTGTAAACTTTGTCTTGACTATAAAGAATCAGTTCTTCAACATTTAAGTCGGAAGCTGAATTAAGGCTTAGGGTGGCGTTTAAAAAATCTTTGGCACTTTGGTTCGTACATATTAAAGCAGCGTTGTTCAAAATATCCGTGCTTCTAGTAAGCGAGTCTATAACCTTAGCTAAATCGCCGTTAGAAATCTCTTCGTTTACCACAATCATTTCTGCTAAGTTTAAGGCTATTTTTTTGCCGGCGTATCTTGAAATCTTTTGAAAGGCAAGTGCTACATTTTCTGCTTCTGCTGAAAAAAGTTTATAGTTTTCCGTGTAGTTTGTATTTGGTGTTGGAACGAACACAACGGCACTAACTTCCACACCTTCCGGCGAGCTATCTATGCCAATTCTTGTTACAATTGCTCTTAAACTTGTATCCGCTGGCATTAAAAGCGCTATGGGCGCGTATAAAATTAACACCACTAAAAATACAAATAACATAGGTTTATTTAGCATCTTTTTTATAAATTTTTTCATTTTTCACCTTTTTTCCAAAATTTTTATTATTTTTATCAAAAATTAGCTGAAATATTAAATAAATTGGAATTATTAAAAATAAAATTATAGCTAAATATTTTCCATAGTCTTCTAACATTACGTGAATTTTTTGGCTGGCATAAAAGAAAAATAAAAACGTGATTACAGTTAAAATAATATAGGCAACAAAATTTTGCGTTTTATTTGTGCACGTTACAAATTTAGAAAAACTTTCATTTATAGAATAAAGTAAAATGCCACCTTGATAGAAAATAGCAAACATAACAACGAGAAGAGCAATTAAATTTAATTTTTCTATGTTCCCAACTTGATTTGTAAAGGCAATTATATCCGTAATTGCGCTGCCATGCATAAAAGACGTGTTTTTGTAAACTTGATAGAATACAAAATAAAATATTATAAGAAGAGTAAAGCCAAGCCAAACATAGTTCATGATAGTTTTACCAAAGCCGTTTTTTACCTTTATTTTATCTATTATCATTAAAAAGAAAGCAAAATCTCCAAACCAAAAGAAATAATTAAAAATAGTGCCAAAAGTAAGCCCAAAACTCACGTTTTCAAAAGTTGGAAAGGTAAAAATTTGCACGGAAGAAAAGCCTAACGCAAGGCAGCAAATTAAGCCAATAACTATAAAAATATAGAAAAATTCTGCCGTTCTAGCAAGCCCGTTTAAACCTTTATAGGCAAGTGCGCAAATAACGGGCAAAAATATTATGAAAAATCTTTCTATTCTAGCGTCTTCAAAAATGGCCTCTCTTAAATAGATAAAATTATCGTAAATTAAATGCACGAGCGCAATTAAAAAATATAAGAAAAATAAAAAATAAATTATTTTTGTTACAATTTTACCTAAAAATTTGCTTAAAATGTCAAAAAAACTTAAATTTATATATTTTTCTTTTAATTTTATGAAAATATAAAGAAAAAATATTTCTGCAAGCAAAAAAATTACTATTATAAAAAATGCAAAATATCCGGCGTCTTTAAATAGAATTGAAGGCAAGGCTAGAATTTTTGAAGAGAATAGCATTAGAAAACAAAATATTCCTGCCTGCCTTGGCGTTATATCTTCTCTCATTATTTTAACCTCACTTTGTTTTTTGTTTTTATAAATTTAGGACGTTCCTTCATTTGTGTTACACTAGCTTTGGTTAAGGCGTCTTTTAAGTCTGCGCTCACCTTTGGCGAAAAGGGCGCAAGATAAGGAACGCCGTAAAAATTTAGAATGTTCATTTCGTTTACAAAGTAAATCATGCCCGCCACTATTCCTAAAATTCCAAGTGTACCACCAAGAAGTATAAATATTGCGCGCAACACTGTTAGCTGCGGCGCTTGCTCCGGCACGGTGTATACGGCAATTATGCTCATGGCTATAATTATAACTACGGGCGAAGAAATGAGCCCTGCCTTTACACCGGTATCGCCAAGCACAAGCGCGCCCACAATTGAAGTAGCTATACCTAGATACCGCGGCAACCTTAAACTTACTTCGTACAAAATTTGAAATAACACTAAAATGAAGACCATTTCAATAAACGGAGAAAACGGCAACCCTTGCGTGCTGTTCGATACCGTAATTAAATATTTAAGCGGCAAAGCCTTATAGTGATACAACCTAAAAGCTAAAAACACGCCTGGTAGTACGGCAGCTAAAAATACGCCTATTGCGCGAATTACTCTCATAAAGCTAACATAAATTGGGTTTGTATAGTAGTCGTTTGCCGACTGCATATCTTCTAAAAATACAAACGGAAGCGTTAGCGCTATCGGCGAACCGTCCACAAGTATTGCAAGACGCCCTTCAAGCATTTTTGCAGCAACAATATCTGGCTTTTCCGTTGTGCCTATTTGCTTAAATAATAGGTTTTGCCCTTCTTGCAAAAAGCTTAATATGTAGTGCGAGTCTATAACGCCGTCTATATCTATGGCTTCAAGTTTTTTGCTAACCTTTTCCACAAGCTCCTGGTCCGTTATACCTTTAATTGAAAACAAACAGATTTTTGTTTTGGTGTATCTTCCTAGCTCGAATTCTTTAAGAATAAGCTTGTCCGTTTTAAGACGCATTCTAATTAGCGCTATATTAGATTTTATATCTTCCACAAAGCCTTCCCTTGGCCCCATAATCACGGAAGAAGTGGGCGGCTCGGCTGGCACTCTTACAGGTGCTTTTTCCATATCGGTAGCAATAGCACCCTTTTCACCTTCTAAAAATATAATAAGATTATTTTGCGTTAACTTGGTTATTACGTCTTCGTCCGTATCCACGCGCTCTAGCTCAAATATCTTTAAAACATTTTTTTCAAGCTCGTCAAAGGTTACATTTTTACCCTTGTAATCTATAAGCGGCGCCATAATAGATAAGATAAGGCTCTCCTTATCCATTAAGCTTTTAATAAAAAGCATGCCAAGTTTACTTTCTCCAACGTGTATTATTCTTGAAGTTACGTCGAAGTTATTATTTAGTTTTTCTTTAAAGTAATTTATATTTTCTTCAACACTAAAAAACATACTAACCTCGCGGTTAGTATGTTTAATTTATCAAAAATTATCAATTTTTTATGCGTTTTGCCAAACAACCATATCGGAATCTGTTGTAAATTCAAACTCGCTGCCAATAGCCGTAAGTTCTAATTTTGAAACGTTATTTGTAAGATAGGACGTTAAGTCTAAGCTATGACTACTTTCCGTATCTTCAATTTTAATAGTTTTTGTAAGCTCGGAATTTTCGTAGTAAGCTACAACTTGGAAACTGTGCCAGCTGGAATTGAAGGTTAAAATTTTGCTTGCATTACTAAAAGTTACGTTTGTTGGAGTGGCCAACTTTTCTGTTTTTGTGTAGGTAATTGGGTCTGTAAGGTCGCTCTCTTCATATTCGCCGCCCTTAGCCATAAGCCTAAATGTGTAACTTCCCTTTGGTAATGTGGAAAGGTCAAAATATCTTCTTCCAACTTCGCCGAAATATCTGCTATCAGTTAGGCTTGCAACTGTTCCGCCTTCCGTTAGCCCGTAGATTAATTCGTAGCTAGTTGCACCCGTAACCGTGCTAAATAGTAGCCTATTGTTTTCAAGGTCCAATTGAACGCTTGGCGTAGCTAGTTTTATTCTTACTATAAATTCTACCCTTGGACAGTAATCACTAAGCGATGCTTCCGTTTTGCCCACAGCTCTTGCAGCCACTTCGTAAAGCCCTGCTTCTTCAAAGTTTGAGGTTGCCGTTATGTAGTTATCTGGGCTTACAAGTTGCACGTGCCTTTCCCCGTCTTTATAAATTATAAACACATACCTTTCTGCCTTAGGGTTCTCGTCTACCTGCAAAATTATTTCACCGTCAGGAAGGTTATCCACAACCATTAAGTTTGTGGGAGCCGCTAGTTTTCTATTTATATCTGCAAGGAAAAATATAGTTATTATCAAGCCGATAGTAACTAAAGCGCACACTATGCTTATTATTATTGTCCTTAATTTATTCGACATAACCGCCCTTTTCCTTATATTTCCCAAATTAAGTATAAAATACTACATAAAAAATGTCAAATAATGGATAAAAAAATTTAAAAATATTATTTTCTTCAAAACGCAAATTTTTTGGCTATTTTTTAATTTCTTTATTTTCTTTTAGTAAATCTCTTATTTCTTTTAATATGTATTCTGTGGAATTTTTAAGTTTTTCTTCTTCCTCGGCTTTCTTTTTAGCTTCTTCTTCAAGCTTTTTATTTTCTTCTTCCTGTTTTTTAGCTTCTAGGTAGCCTTGAACTTTTACCTTATCTTTTAAAGATATGTTAAGCGCTTTAAGTTCTTTTTTCTGCTCTTTTGTAAGCCTTCCTTTTGTTATGTTTTCCCTTGCTTCCTTTAAAAACTCTTGGCTCTTCATAATTGTTCTAATAAGAATAAATATAATTATTGCTATCAAAAGAAAGTCTATTACAGCTTGTATAAAGTTTCCGTAATTCCAAGCAAGCGTTACAGTTCCGTCTTCTGCCGTTTGAAGCGGAATGGATAGGTCCGCTAAGCTCTCCGCGCCTATCGCCCACGTGATTAGCGGCATAATAATATCGTTCACAAGGCTTGTAACAATTGCGCTGAACGCACCACCGATAATAACACCTACGGCAAGGTCTAAAATGTTACCCCTAGTAATAAAGGCTTTAAAATCCTTAAAAAACTTTTTCATAAGTATCCCTTTAAAAGTAAAATTACTATAACATTTTTAAAACATTTTGTCAAAGCTTACGTTAACTTTTTTTAGAAAGCTATCATATATACAAGGGTAAGGAGATAGCTATGCTATTTAGTATTTTTAACTCGGAAAGAAATTTGTTTAGGCTAATTGGCTCTAAAACGCCGCTTGCAATAAGCTACATAAAGGGAAATTCTGAAAACGAAAAAATTAAGGGGAGCGTAAAATTTTACGCCATACCGGAAGGAACAGTTGTAGAAAGCGAAATTTTTAACCTGCCTTCTAGCCCCACAAACTTTTTTGCTCAGCACATACATGAAAACGGAAACTGTGAAGGCGACTTATCTTCCGCTGGCGAGCACTATAACCCGACAAACACAGAACATCCCTGCCACGCAGGCGACCTACCGCCATTACTTTCAAACAACGGCTACGCATGGCAAGCCACCCTAGATAACAGGTTTACTATTCAAGATATAATTGGAAAAAGTTACATAATTCACTCTTCGCCCGACGATTTCCACACTCAACCTTCCGGCAACTCTGGCACACGCATAGCCTGCGGAGTTATTGAAAGAGTAAGATAAAAAATGCAAAGCTAAAAAACTTTGCATTTTTTAAAATTTGAATGAGGCAGCTCTACTCAATTTGTTTTATTACCCAAAGTTAAGTAGAAAACGTTTAAAAGGCATAAAAACGAGCAGAGCAAGGCTCGACAAGTGTGCCCAAGCAGGAGTTTAGTTTCCTAAATGACTGTTTGGGCACGCTTGACAGTAAACGCAGCTAGCGACCGCTTGTTTCCCTATTAAAACTAAGTAGAAAAAGTCAAAAGCCATTAAAGCAAGCATAGCAAGGCTCGACGGGGTCCCCAAAAATGCTTTGATTTTTGGGGAAAAGGAAAAAGCAAGCGAAAGTTGCGATTTTTGCGGTAAGCAAAAACGCATTTAGCGCAGCTTTTGACGTAGGCGCGTACATAGACGTACTAACTCGCTGACCCCGTTTTTTAGAAACACAGCTAGGCGACGTTTGTTTTATTACCCAAAGTTAAGTAGAAAACGTTTAAAAGGCATAAAAACGAGCAGAGCAAGGCTCGACAAATGAGCCTAGGCAGGCGCGTACCTACGTACGTAACTGTCTAGGCTCGTTTGGCAGTAAACGCAGCTATGCGACGTTTTTATGCCTTTTAAACTACTTGCGGTTAGCAATAGCGCCCGCCGCTCCCCCAACTACTCCAAACACAAGTATAAGAATTGAACCTGCACCAAGGGCGTAGTGAGCAACTCTGTCTAAGTTTTCAACGTCTGGATTTGCCTTTGCTACTAAACAGATTAGCATAATGAAGGCTACGATGGAAAGAAGCACTGTGGCTACACTTGCAAGCATTCTTAAAAATCTTGGAAATCTAATTCCAATAAGTTTTAAAAGCTCTAACACTGCCATAACTAAGCCGCAGATAATGGCTATTAAAGAAACAACTTCTGTTGCCGTGGCAAGAGATGCAACTTCTTCACTAGCTACTGCTGCTAGCATATCGCCAAGTGTAAAGATTGTGAAAGAACTTACAACTTCGCCAAGTAGCACGTACTCAACAGCTGACACAAACATAGGAATAATTAGAAGTGCGCCAAGAACAAGTGCTATAAGTGAGCAAATAAGTTCGCCCGTGCTCATTTTAGATTTTTTCATAAATTTCCCCCTTTTAATGCTTTAATTTTAACTTAAAAGAAAAATATAGTCAAACAATTAGTTCAAATTATTTGTAATTAAAGAAAAAATTTTGTATTCTTAGAATAGGGGAAAATTATGATTAAATTTGGGACAAGCGGTTTCCGCGGAGTAATTGGAGATAATTTTACAAAGGAAAATACTTGCAAGCTCGCCTACGCTCTTGGCGCTTTAATAAAGAAAGAAAAAATAACTGAGCCAATAGTAGATATAGCCTTCGACAACAGGTTTATGGGAGAATTTTTTGCAAAATGGGCGGCAGAAGTGCTTGTAGCTTACGGCGTAAAAGTGAATTTTTACACGGAGAGTTTGCCTTCACCCGCTCTTGCATTTATGGCAAAAAAACACACGTTTGGCATTGTGCTTACGGCGAGCCACAATCCGTTTTACTACAACGGAATAAAGGTTTTTTCTGGCGGAAGAGAAGTACCAGACGAATATTCTAGCAAAATTGAAAAGATAGCAAATTCTGTAAAGTATAAAAACATTAAAAGCGTGCCTTATGAAAGCGGCGTTGAAAGCGGCAAAATTACAGAGCTTACACACTTCGACGAATATATTAAAAGCATACTTTCTTTTGTAAACAAAAAGAGTATTCAAGAGTATAACCCTAAAATTTTATTCAATGTAATGCATGGCAACGCTACTACGGCAATTAAAGATATATGCAAAAGGTTGGGGCTAAAAAACTATGAAATTATGAAGGAAAACTTAGACCCATACTTTGAACACGGCTTGCCCGCACCCTATCTTAAAAATTTAGGTGAACAGGCAAAGCGCGTGCAAAAGGAAAAGTTTGACATTGGTCTTGCCTTAGACGGCGACAGCGATAGAATTACGTGTATAGATAAAAGCGGAGAAATTTACGATTGCAACTACATTTTAACGCTTCTATATAACTATTTTATTGAAGCTAAGGGCTACGCTGGCGGCGTTGCTCACAACACGGCGTTTACAAACCTTTTAAGTTTAGTGTGCAAAGCGCATGATAAGCCGGAGTACATTTCAAAAGTGGGCTTTAAGCACATAGCTGAAATATTTTTAAAGTCCGACGCGTTTATTGGCGGCGAAACAAACGGCATTGCACTAAAAGACCACCTTTTAAGCAAAGACGGAGTACTTGCTTCCTTTTTACTAATAGACCTAATTAGCCACTACAAAAAGAGTTTTAAAGAGCTTTTAACAAAATTAGAAAAAAAGTATAATTTTAAAGGCAAGGTGCTTGAATTTGCCTACCCTATAAGCCTTACAAAAAAAGCGGAAATAACGGATAAGGTATTTGTTAAAAAAGAGCTTCCCCTTTTAGATAAAAAGCTAATTTCGTCTAGCTATGCCGACGGCGCAAAGTACGTTTTTGAAAACGGCTACTGGGGCATGATAAGGTTTAGCGGAAATGAAAACGTGGTTAGAATATTTGCTGAAATGGAAGAGGAAAAAACTTGCCTTGAACAAATAGCAAAACTAGAAGATTTTATAGGCGTTAAGGTAAGGCAATAGGAGAAAATTTTATGGAAGAACTTTTAGATATTTTAGACGAAAACGGAAATTTAATAGACGTAAAAACAAGAGCAGACGCGCACGCCAAAGGGCTTTGGCACAAAAGTGTACACGTTTGGGTTATAAACTCTAAAAACGAAATATTACTTCAAAAGCGTAGCAAAAATAAAAAATTTTTCCCGTCTTTTTGGGATTGCGCCTTTGCTGGTCATGTGGATAGCGGAGAAAGTTCCCTTCTTACCGCAGTGCGCGAAGGAAACGAAGAACTTGGGCTTAAAATAGATGAAAAAAAGCTAAAATTTCTTTTTACAAACAAGGAGAGCATTTCTCACGACAACATTACAAACAACGAATTTGTGGATATCTATGTTTACGAAGCAGATGTAGATTTAGATAACCTTCTTTTACAGCAGGAAGAAGTTGAAGACGTAGCCTGGGTAAGTCTGCCAGATTTTGAAAGTTTACTTAATAATAGTTCTAGCCTACTACATCACGACGTGAAAGAATACATAAAATTATTTGAATATTTACAAAGTAATTACGTTTTTATTTAAAAACGCTTGACTTTGATTATTTTAAATGTTAATATTTTTATATTATTAAAGGGGAAATATGACTAAAACAAAAAGAATTTCAACTGCATTACTTGCAATTTTAAGTTTATTTTTATTTTCATTCGCGCTAACAGCTTGCGGAGAAAGCAAAATTGAACTGGTAGAGGATTTTAAACTCGAATACAATATTGGTGAAGAACTAGATGTTAGCGGCGGCGTTATAAAATATACAAACGGCGGCGAAGAAAAACTTGTTTCGTTAACCGCTGACATGGTTACAGGTTTTAATAGCCAAACGGCTGGCGAAAGAACGTTAATAATCACCTATGAAGACCTTCAAACTACGGTAAAATACACAGTTGCACCAGAGTATGTGGCCTTAAATATTCGTTACACATGCACAACTCCGGGTGTTCAAAATTATTTAATATTTACAGATGAAACAACAATGGTTTACACTACAACTTATCCAGACTTAGACCCTGTTGATACCACATTTGCAAACGGCACACGTGAAATAAAAGACAACAAATGGGAAATAACATTTAAAATGGTATACGAAGGAGAATTACCAGAACAGTATACAGATAGAGTAGTAGTTACTGTAAATAGTCCTGACAGTATAACGCTTTCTTTCATATCAAATGAAAACATAGAAGCAAACGTTTTAGAATTTGAAAAAGCTAGCTACTAAATAAAAATCAACTCGCACAGAAGGTTTAAACTTCTATGCGAGTTTTTTTATTGCGAACCTAGAAGAGCCGAAGCAAAGTAGCGTGCGTGGCTCTTTCTACGGTCGCAGGTTCTTAGCTACAAACAACTGCCTTAATTAAAGGTTGTTATGATTCGAACCACTGCGAACCTAGAAGAGCCCAATTTTGAAGCGTGCGTGGCTCTTTCTACGGTCGCAGGTTCAAAAAAAGTCATAGGCTAGCTATGACTTTCTTAATTGGCTCCCCAGGTAGGATTCGAACCTACGACCTATCGGTTAACAGCCGAGTGCTCCACCGCTGAGCTACTGAGGATTATTTAGTTTTTTGCTTCAAGCGAGTATTATATTAGCATTAATAAAAGCTTTTGTCAACGTTTTTTAAAAATTTTTTTGTTTTTTATTTCAATTTTATAGTTTTGTTTTTTATCGCGTCTTAAAGTTATTATTTTTATAATTGACAAAAGTTGCACCTAGTGGTATCATTTATTTGGAGTTTTATTTTATGATTAGAAAAATTGATAATAAATATATTTTAGACACAGTTAAAAGAGATGATAAAAACGGTTACGTTTTTGTAAAGTTTGGCGTTTATGAAGATAGGTTGGAAAATAGAACTGTTAAAGAACCTATTCCTGTAATTGGGAAAATTTTACCCTTTTTAAAAAGAAAGGTAACAAAACAAGTTAAAACTGGCGAAGACCTTGTTGTTAAAGAAGAAAGAGTGGAAACAATTAGAAGACAAGGCGAAAACGCTCCGAAGGTGCTTAAAGATGCAATTAACCCTATACCTTTTAAAAGAATAGTAAGGTTAGAGCCAAGTTTTTATGGTGAAGGGCTATATGTTGGGCATTTATATGACAACAAATACAGCCTTTTAACAGAAGAAGGTACAATTATTGGGCAATTTGATATGGAAGGCAAAGGTTACTACTTCCCTACAAAAGATGGGTTCCTACCCAAAGAAGCAAGCGAATCTTTAACGGAAAATCAGCTTTGCGAGCCGCTTTCCTTAGAAGATATAGTTTCAAGTTATATGGCTAAAAACCCAGACTCTATTAAAGAAATACCAGAAAGTTTGTATGATAAGTTCCCAGACCTTAAAGAGTCAATTAAAAAAGAAGTTTCAAAAACACAAAATCAAGATAAAGGCAAAAACACCCTATCTATGCAATTAGATTAAATATTATATAATTTTTTGACAAAGTCAGGTTGCTAAAAATAAATAGCCTGACTTTTGTTGTTTTTATTTTGCCTTAATTCCCTTTACATTATTTTTTTTATATGTTAATATATTTTTAATAGGAGATACATTTATGGACGCAAGTAAATTTGGTGGTACAAAAGTGCTTTGGCACGATAGAAAGCGTTGGTGCGGCATGCCGCTTTCTTTTACTAGATATTATATAGTAGAAAACGAAGGTCAATGGCTTAAACTTTTTTCTTCAATTGGGCTTTTTGCCACAGAAGACAACGAAGTAAATTTTTTTAGAATTTTTGATATGTCTATATATCAATCGCTTTTTGATAAAATGTTCGGAGTAGGAACAATTACGCTTTATGTTAACGACGAAAGTACGGAAACTATTGTAATTAAAAAAGTTAAACATCCACATAAGGTTAGAAATTTAATAGCTAGCCTTGTTGAACAAGAAAGGCAGAAACATGGTTTCCGCCTTACAGAATTTCATTCATAGATTTTGCTTCAACGCTATCTTCATTGAATACAATTACTTTATTATAGCTATGCGTTCTAATACATTCTACGGCAAGGGCTGAAAATGCCTTTGCCTTTTTTATTTCTTCTTTGGTAGGGTTCTCGCCGCGCTGTAAGTACCCCACAACACAAGCTTTAAACTCTCTTTTAGTTTTATTAGTTAGCATTTCTCTTAATTCTTCCAAATTTACAAGCTTTTCTTGTACCACAATTTTTAAACAAGGCTTTTTGTTCTTCTTTATATCCTTTACAAGTTTATCTAGGTTTAACGGATTATACTCGTTTATTACATAGTCCGCAGCGGACGCCGCGAAAACGCCCTTTGCTATTTCGCCAGACTCGTTTCCCATAACTTCAAAAAGGCAGCTTCTATCTAGTGTTTCCATAGTGCGCATAACTAGTTCTATATATTTTCTGCACGCTTCCACCGCCGTGTAATAGCCAAGCGAGTAGCTAGAACATTTTAAGTCGTTATCCACGGTTGCTGGTATAAACACAACTTTTGCGCCCTTCTCCGCAAGCTCTAACGCGCCTTTAAGCGAGCCATCGCCGCCTAAAATAATTAGAGCGTCTAAGGAATTTTTTTCTATTGTCTTTAAACCTTTTTTAACTCCCTTTTCCGTTTTGAACTCTGGCGCTCTGGAACTTTTTAAAATGCAGCCCGAAAAAAGTTTGTTTTCTTCTAAAAGGGCTTGGTCTAGCGCGATAACATCGTTTTCCATAAGCCCTTTATAGCCGTACTTTATTCCTAAAAGTTCCACGCCAAGCTTTTTTAGCTTTTCGTGAATTTCATAAACTACATAGTTCATGCCGGGAGCGTCGCCGCCACTAACTAAAATTCCTACTTTCATTTGTCATCTCCTACTACTATAACGTTTTCTTCGCCTATAAGGCCGTTTAGCTCGTTTATTAAATGGTTTACCATGTTCACTTTAACTGGCATTTTATATTTTTTATCCGTAGTCGTGCACTTAGAGAACACTTCTGCGTCGCCTTTATAGCTAAGTAGCACGTCGTACACCTTGTTGTAAAGCTCCTTATTTTGCATATCAAATTTTAAGCAAAGCTTTTGATTTTTTGGCATATCTTTAACCGCCGGCGCAGACCACCTTACAAAGCTCTCCGCCATAACAACTGGCGCTTCGCCGTCGCGAATTGATAGCCTGCCTGCAACTGTAAATAAGTCGTCTTCCTTTAAAATATCCTTATACTTTGTGTACACCTTAGGAAAAGCCATAATTTCAATAGTGCCATAGATGTCTTCCATGCTTATCATAGCCATTTCCTTTTTGTCTGCCTTGGTTATGTGCTTTTTAACCTTGGTAAGTATTCCGCCGCACGTTACCGGCGTGCCGTCCTTTACGTTATAAATGTATTTAACTTCGTCGTCTTCTTCTATCTCTTCTGGCTCTAACATATCCGACGTTAAAGTGAAATCTTTATACTTATCCATATACTCTTCTAGCGGGTGGCCGGAAATATATACTCCAAGAATATCCTTTTCAAATTTAAGTTTAGTTTCCCTATTAAACTCGCGGATATCTGGATACTGAGTTTGGTCCTGAGTTTTTAATTCCATATTGTCAAAGAGCGAAAACTGCCCCTTTGCCTTAGATTTTCTATCCTTGCTGACCTTATCCACAGCAATTTCGTAAACAGCCATAAGTTGAGAGCGGCTTTTGCCGAACGTGTCGAACGCGCCGCTTAAAATTAGCGCTTCTATACACCTTTTGTTGAGCGCCTGCTGGCTTACACGGTTGATAAAGTCGTCAAAATTTTTGAAAGGCCCGTTTTTATCTCTTTCCGCAATCACTTCTTCCATAAGCTGAACGCCTACATTTTTTAACGCACCCAAACCAAACCTTAGGTTACCGTTTTCTACGCTAAAATACGTTTCGCTCTTGTTTATATCCGGAGGAAGCACTTGGTGCCCCTGCTTTCTGGTGTAGGTTACATATTTTTTAATTTCGTCCGCGTTTGTAATTCTGTTGTTTAAAACTGCGGTTAAAAATTCAATTTCGTAGTAGCACCTTAGGTATGCCGTTTGATAGGAAAGGTGCGCATAAGCCGCCGCATGAGATTTATTGAACGCGTAGCTTGCAAAACTCTCCATTTCGGAAAACACCTGCTCCGCCACTTCCTTTGGAATGCCAAGCTTGATAGCGCCTGGAATGTCGCTTTTGCCAGTTGGGTCCTTCCAACCGTTTATAAACTTTTCACGCTCGTACGCCATCTTTTCAACTTTCTTTTTACCCATAATTCTACGAACGTTATCCGCCTGACCCATGTTGTAGCCGCCCATAACTTGAAGCACCTTCATAACCTGCTCTTGATACACAATACAGCCGTACGTAACGTTCAAAATTGGCTCTAAGCACGGGTGCGCATACACAATTTTATCTGGGTTTTGCTTGTTTTTAACGTATCTTGGAATGGAGTCCATAGGTCCCGGACGATACAAGGAAACACCGGCTATGATATCTTCAAGGCAGTCCGGTTTAAGCTCCTTCATGAACTTTTTCATACCCGCACTTTCAAGCTGGAATATGGCGTCCGTGTCGCCCGAGCTTATTAGCTCGTAAACTTTTGGGTCGTCGTACTCCATGTCGTAGAAATCTATTTTAACGCCGTGGATTTTTTCTACAAGCTTTATTGCCTTATCTATATCCGTAAGCGTTCTAAGGCCTAAAAAGTCCATCTTTAAAAGCCCAAGCTGTTCAAGCTCTATCATGTTGTACTGTGTGGTAATATCGTCGCCGTTCCTAGATAGCGGCACAAAGTTATCTACCCTTTCCGGCGCAATAAGCACGCCCGCCGCGTGCGTGGACGTGTTTCTAGGAAAGCCTTCTAGCTTTACCGCCATATCCACAATACGCCTTAAAAATTGGTCTTCGTCGTACATCTTCTTTAAGGCTGGCACTATAAACTTATCGTTTTCCGGTTTGCCCGTAACGCCAAAATAGTATTTTAAAACGGGCGGCTTTTTTATGCCTTCCGGAAGCTTATCTGGAATTTCCTTAGAAATTTTATCCACTTCGGAATATGGCATTCTTAGCACTCTGGCCACGTCGCGAAGTGCGTTCTTTGCCGCCATTGTACCAAAGGTTACAATTAGCGCAACGTTAGAATTTGTATACCTTCTTCTAACGTAATCTATAACTTCGCCGCGCCTATCGTAATCGAAGTCTACGTCGAAGTCCGGCATAGACACACGCTCTTTATGAATGAACCTTTCAAAAATTAGGTCGTATTTTAAAGGGTCTATAAGCGTAATGCTTATGGCGTAAGCCACAATGCTGCCCGCGCCCGAGCCTCTGCCCGGGCCTACTGGAATATCGTGGCTGCGCGCGTAGTTTATGTAGTCCCACACAACTAAGAAGTATTCCACAAAGCCAAGGTCGTGAATAAGTGTAAGCTCGCTCTCCGCCCTTTCCAAAATTTCTGGCGTTAGAACTTTATACTTTTTCTTTAAGCCCTTATATGTCATGTCCTTTAAAAATTCAAAGCACGTCATGCCGTTTTCTGGCTGGTACTGCGGGATATAGTTTTTAGACGCTGGAAGCACGTATTTTTCCTCGAGCCCAAGTTCGCCGTGAAGCTTGCTTTTTATAACAACGTCGCACTTGTCTGCAATTTCCACCGTTGTGGCAAGCGCTTCTTCATAGCCCTGAAAAGCAAGCGCCATCTCTTCGTACGTCTTTAAGTAGAACTCTTGGGTTTGGAATTTTAGCCTGTCTGGGTCATCTATTTGCTTGCCCATCTGCACGCACATAAGCACGTCCTGCATTTCCGCGTCTTCCTTGTTTATGTAGTGCACGTCGTTTGTGGCAACAAGTTTTATGCCTAGCTTTTTACTCATTTTGGCAAGCTCTACCATAACTAGCTTTTGCTCTTCTATGCCGTGGTTTTGAATTTCTAAGTAGAAATCGTCACCAAATATATTTTTAAGCCTAAGCGCAAGTTTTTCTGCGTCTTCTAACCTGTTTTGAAGTATAAGCTGAGGAATGCTGCCCGCAAGGCACGCGCTTAAACAGATTATGCCTTCGTGGTACTGTTCTAGTAAATCGTAGTCTATTCTTGGCTTGTAGTAAAAGCCGTCTACAAAGGAAATAGAGCTTAGTTTTAATAGGTTTTTATAACCTTCATTGTTTTTAGCAAGAAGTATTAAGTGGTTTAAAATTGGCTTGCCACCGCGCTGTTTGTGGTCATCGCAAACATAGAACTCTTCGCCAATTATTGGCTTTATTTTATGTGTCAAACACTCCGTGTAAAATTGGAGTGTGCCATACATGTTGCCATGGTCCGTGATGGCTACAGCTTTATTACCACGCTCAGCTGATAGTGCCACAAGCTGCTTAATTTTAGCCGCGCCGTCAAGAAGGCTAAACTCCGTATGCACGTGCAAGTGTACAAAATTTTCTTCCATCTATTCCTCCAATTCCTTTGCTAGTTTTATTATCTTTCTAAACCTATGGTTTAGCCCACTTTTTGTAAGTTTAATTTTAGAGAGTTTTAAAAGTTCGTCTAGGCTCTCTTCCGTGTTCGCAAGCCTTAAAAGCGCCACTTCTTGAAGGTCGCTAGGAAGGCTATCTAAGCCTATCGTGCTCTCTATGGTGTTTATAGCTTCAAGTTGCTTTAAGCTTGCTTCCACTGTTTTTGAAATATTGGCGTTCATGCAGTTTGTTTGCCTGTTTACCTTGTTTCTAAGCTCTCTAACGGCAAGCTCGTTTTGAAGTTCAAGCACGCTGTTATACGCGCCTACTAGCGCAAGAAGGTCGGAAACCTGGCTTGCTTCCTTTAAATACAATACGTACAAATTCTTTCTTTCCACAAGCTTTGGAAAGATGTTAAAGCCCGCAAGAATTTCGCTTAATCCTTGCAAAAAGTTATGGCTATGCGACGTAAACTCTATATGATACCCCGTGTTTGTCTTCTTGTTCGCCTGCTCGCTGAGCCTTATGCTAGACGTAGCCGAACCCAAAAACGCGCCCTGCACAAATGCCTTTTTGCAGCACTCGCTCTTTACTATATATTCGTCTATTTCTCCGCTTAAATTAACGTTGCCTTCGGAATCTATAAAGCCAAGGTCCTTTAAAATCTTGTCCGTGCAATCTTCCGGCAAAGATATTCTATAATAAACCGTCTTGTTTATTTTATAGTCGTCTTCTATATCTAGCTCCATAAAGTCGCCGTAAAGGTTGTGGAAAATTTTGTTAATGTATGGGTAAATTTCTTGAATATCCGTTAAAATGTAGGCACGTTTTTTGCCCCCGCTTATCTCTATTTCGCCAGATGCATGAAAAAGCGCGCTTAGAAAGGCAAGCCCACAGCAATCCGTAGGCGGCTCTAAGGCAAGTATTTGAAGTTTTGCATCTCTTGAAAAGCTCATTTGTTCTCCTATTTTTTCTTTAAAAAGTTCTTATCTAAATTTACTATTAGTTCGTGCGGCAAGTTTAGCCTTTCCACTAAATTTAAGCCCGTGTTCACTTCTCCAACGTTTTCCGCGAAATGCGCGTCGGAATTTAGTATCATTTTAACGCCGTGTTCGGCAAGGTATAAAAGTTCTCTATCCGTAAGGCAGTTTTTTCTACCGTTTATTTCCACCACGGTGTTGTGGCTAATTAGGCTTGGAACTAACCTTTTTATATCTACTTGAAAGCCGTAGTTTAAATGTACTAAAACGTCTACTTTGTTTTTATCTAGCGCACGCATTACCATGTCTGTATTCTTTTCAATTTGGCTCTTTGTTTTAACGTGGAGTATGTTTGGATAGAACATTTTAAGCTTGTCCGAAAATTTTCCTTTTACAAACCTATGAAAACCAAGATTTATAAGCTCTAAATATTCCATGTCCGAAGGAAGTACGTCTATGGTGCCGTCTAGTGAAACAAAGTTTGCTTCTATTCCTAAAAAAATTTCAAGCCCGGTCTCTTTTTCCGCACTTTTTATCTTCTCCTTCATTTCCGGAAGCTTTGCCCTATCCACGTTATAAAGCTGGTGGTCGAAGCCATGGTCTGTTATGGCAAGCTGAAAAAGCCCCTTAGCTTTGGCAACTCGCGCGTTATCTATTATGTCGCCTTTACCGTGGCTATAAATGGTGTGTGTGTGGTAATCGCCAAAAGGTAGCATTTATTCCCCCTAATTTTTAGTATTTTAATAGTTTACCTTTAAAAAAGCAAGTAATTTTTATTTTAAAAGCACTATTTCACGCTCTAACTTAATTCCAGTTTTATTATACACTTCGCTTTCCACTTTTTCAATTAATTTTAAAACGTCGGTGGTCGTGGCGGAGTTATAATTAACAATAAACCCGGCATGCTTTTCTGAAACCTTTGCTCCCCCAATTATAGCACCTTTAAGCCCTAGTTTGTCAATAATTTCCGCAGGGATTATTTCCCCCTTTCTTTTAAACACGCTACCCGCACTGGGATATTCTAGCGGCTGCTTTTGAAGCCTAAGACTCATATAATAATCCTGTTTTTCTTTAACGTTTGTAGGGCTGTTACTTACAAGCTTCAAGCCGACCTTCAAAATAACCTTGTTTTTAAGCCCGCCGCTACGGTACCCAAACTTAATCTGCTCCTTTTTAAGCCGTTTAACCTTACCGCGCGAAAGCACTTCCACGTAGTCCACAAACTCGAAGATATCATGCCCATACGCGCCCGCATTCATGTAAACCGCGCCGCCCACGCTGCCCGGAATGCCGTAGCTCCACTCTAACCCTTCTATTCCAAGGTCGGCAAGCAGCCTATTTAGTTTAAACAAACTAACGCCGGCTTCCAAATTAATAAAAACGCTATTATTATACTTAGTAAGCAATATGTTTTGAAGTTTTTTAGTGCAAATAACGGCGCCGGTGTAGCCGTCGTCGGAGCAAATTACGTTTGTGCCGTTGCCAAGAATAAAATATTTTCTTTTAATTTGTTTGCAGTAGTTTATGGCGTTTAAAAGTTCTTGAATATTTTGCGGTTCAAAATAAAATTTTGCCGCTCCCCCGCAGTTAAAAGAAAGATGGCTTTTCATAGGCTCGTAGAGTTTAAAAGGTATCATATTAATAAATACTCTAAAACCCCAAGTTTTGTTAAAGGGAGAAATTAAGGGCGAATAAAATAATGAAGGGAAAAATTTTTAGCTGATTATAGATTAGAGCCCCGCTAGCTCGGGCGGCAAGGAGATTCTTCGCGGATTGTCGCGTTAAAATAACGCTCGCCGCTCAGAATGACGCAGCGGAGCCAGTCTTCGCAAGAAAATAAGGTATAACAATTTTAAACTATTATACCTAGATAAAAAACAGATTTAACCAAATAAAGCGGCATATAGCAAGGCTCGGAAAGTGAGATTAAAGTTCGGGGTCCCCAAAAATACTTTGATTTTTGGGGAAAAGGAAAAAGCAAGCGTTAATATGATATTTTGCTTTTGCAAAATTCATTAAAGCGCAGCTTTTGACGTAGGCGCGTACATAGACGTACGCAACTGTTTGGGCTTGTTTGGCAGTAAACACAGCTAGATGCCTAATTCTAATTAAAGTAATTACAAAGAATGGTCAAGACACAATAAAGCAAGCCCTGCAAGGCTCGACAAATGAGGCTAGGCAGGAGCGTACATAGACGTACGTGACTGTCTAGCCTCGTTTGGCAGTAAACGCAGCAGGGCGACGCTTTATTGCGTCTTGACACTACCAGACTTTTTCGCTTTTGACTTTTATTACAATACTTATTATCAGCCCTACCGTTAACACGCCAACCACTATTAACACATACATGAGCACGTTTGCGGTGTTGTTTGAACGGGCTAAAATTTCTATTTCGGGAGGTATATTCTCTTGTGAAAAGAGAGTCATACCTTGCCCATCTAATACATCTACTGTAACAGAAAAACGCCCTTCTTCTTCTGGAATATATTCAGCATAATTGCCTTGTCGTGCAGGGCTTAAAGAGCCATTTATGTACCAAAGAATTGTCAAATTATTTAAATCATAGCCTGATGAATTTCCCCCTATATTATTTAATATTAATCTATAGTGGTTCATTGAACCAGCTTCTCCAATAATTTCTTCATAGGTAATATTTACATTTAGCATAGCTTTTGTTAAGATCTTTATCGTATATATGTTATTCTCTCCTATGAGATTGTTATTAATTTTAGCAAAAAATTTATATGTGCCGCTTGAACTTAAAAGAGTTGTAATATCTACAACACGATCGTTATCTGTATCAGGTATTTCAATATATTTATAATTCCCGTCTGTAAAATAATAAAATTTTACCTCATCATCATCTAACAACTGAGATTGAACTCTTAATTCATATTCAACCGATAAATCAAAATCTAAAATATATATATTCCCTTCTTGCGGAGAAATGTATTGCATTTCGGAACTTCCAGTGCTTCTATATAAACCTAGCTCCACTTCGCCTGGTGCGTATGACGGTTCTTGCATTGAAGAAATCTCTGCGCGGGTAAAACTAAGTGCGCCAAAACTTAGCACAAATGCAAAAACTAATACAAAACTTGATAACAAACAAATAAGTTTTCTTTTCATACGCTTTTACCCTTGATTATAATTTAACATATTTTTTAAAAAAAATAAAATGAATACGCATAATTTTTATAAAACTTCAAAATAAAGTTCAACTTTTAAGGAAATTCCACCGCAAGAAAGGTTTACGTTGTTAAAATGAAGCGTAAAATTTTTCGTGTTACTATTTAGTTTTTTATTTAAATTTAATACGTAAGGCTCATTTTTTATTTTAACTTCATATTGAAAATCTCCAAATTTAAAATTATTTATCATGTTTAAATAAATTATATTTTGAAAATTATTGTTAACATTTTTAAATTCAAAATTTTGCAAATTATAGCTATAATTTTTATTTTTAATTAAATAAGTTTCATTTTCAATTAAATTTATTTTATTAGAGCTGTTTTCAATAGAAAATTCTAGCACTTTAATTGCATTTTCCCCATTATTTTTATATAAAAAATTATTACTTCTAGCAGAAATAATGCTTGTTGGCGTAATAGCTATTTCCTTTAAAATAACGGTGTTTTCCGCGCTTGCATGCGCAAAAGTGGCGTTAAAATTTAAAAGAAAAATAAGATTTAAAAAAAATAATATTATCTTTTTCATAATAATATTATTTTTCTTTTTTATATTTTTTAAACGAGTTTTTCTTTATTTTTTTTCTTTTTAATAAAATAAACTAAAAACATTATGCCCGTGGCTAGCAAAGACCCCCCTAAAAGTAAAGCGTACCAAACTTCTGTTCTTGCATTTACAAAGTATAAATTTATTTCGCGCTCTAAGTTGTCTTCTTCTATATCCCAAATGTGCATATAGTAGCCGTCTTGCATTTCTATTCTGTCTGCGTCGCTATGAAGCCTAGATTGCGGTGTAACATAGGTGTAAGTAAGCTCCGTTTTTGGAAGGGTAAGCTCTGGGTTCACGCTATGCACGATATTTTCAAATTGCGTTCGCATATAGCTTGTGATAGGCTCTCCACTTACCGTGCTTGCAAACACCGTTTTAGATGACGTGGTGGTTTTGGTAGTAAAGAAGTTATTTTCCACTTTGGGTTCTGTGGGTTCGGCGTCTTCCGCGTTATAAAAATATGTTCTTACGCTGGAATTTGCATAGTTAAATTCTAGAACAACATATTCATTGTTATAATACTGCTTTACTTCCACCCTGCTTTTTAAAAGCTCTTTATTTTCTGGTAAAATGCTGTCGTCGGCGTCTACCTTTTGGTTAAACTGCTCTTTTCTAGCATTCATTTCGCTTTTTGCAAGGGTTACCACTTGGTTTCTAACAAGCGCAAACTCCACCTCGCTAAAACCTTGCTCGTAAAAATATTGATGGTCTACGGGAAGATAAATTCTTTCCGTTATAACGCCGTTGGAGTTTATTATAAGTTGATAGTCCACTGCCCCGCAGCCGCCGAGCAGTGAGACCATACATATTAAGGCTAGTGTTAGTAAAAATTTTTTCATAATGTCCTTTAAAGTTTTAGTTAAGGGGCAAAAACGCCCCTTAAACTATTATTATTCATTATTTTACAATTTAATCCATGTTATTGTAAAGCAATTCTTCCGAAGTTTCCCAAACAAATATTGGATAGCCGCCGTTAAGGTTTTCACCTGCAACGTCTGCTATGAAGGCGTTGTCGCCATTATTTAGCCTATCTACAAAGCCTTCGTCCATGTAATCTGAGAGATAAATGCCTGTTGCAAATATTGAAGAATACATATTTCCTATTGCAGAAGTTGAAGCTGCACTATAATAGTTATTTCTTTCTGAAATAGAGCTCTGCAAGCGCCCGATAATTGCGCCGTAGGAAAGAGTATCGGAAACGCCGCCCGCTGGTGACGTAATAACCTGAGTAGCATAGCTGTTTGTAATGTTGTTGTTTGCTGAGTATCCAACTATACCGCCAAGTGATACGCTAGTATGGTTACCGCTCAATGTTACCGTGCCCGTTGAATAGGTGTTAACAATTACCGAGTTAACTGCGTTCTGCGCCACAATTCCGCCTATCTGAACGTCTGCCACGTTAGAATTTATGCTTAGCAAGCCTTTGTTGTAGCATTCGTCTATGCTGCCCGAGTTAGAAACTGTAATGCCGCCCAATCTTTGAGCAATTCTTGCGCCGTTGAGCGAAATATCTCCAACGTTACCGCTTTGGTAAACGATTGCAGTAGTTCTTGCATTGGAGTAAACTATTGCGCCTGCGTTTGCAATGTTGGTTGCCGTGAAGCTTGCCATGCTTACTACTCTTTCAATTCTACCGTAGTTACTGTATACGAAGCCTGCGTAGTTTATGCTAGCGCTGCTTGAAGAGATATGAACGTTTTCAAGTACGCTGTTGTATACCGAACCGCTGTTGTTTAGTGCTAGCGACGCGAAAGTAATTGTAGAGTTAGAAGAATTTAGTGTTACATCTAGTCTTACATTTCTAACAGCGCCGTTTTCGCCTATTGTGTTAATTAAACTTGCGTTAGAGCCAGAGTTTGCAATAGTGTACGTTAGCTTGAAGTTGTTGCCGTCGTATACGTTTTTAAAGGTATTTACAAAGTAGCCGTTTATTGTGCTTTCAATTTCTATATCTGCTGTTTGACGGAAGGTATAGGTAGTTTCGCCGGATACTTCTTCGCCGCTTTCGTTTTCATAGGTCGTCATGTAGGAGTATTTTGTTGCACGAAGAGCAATATTTAAGAAGTCTGTACTATTTGAAATTAAGTATGGGTTTGCCGAGCTACCGTGGTCTGCCGTGCTAAGTTCGCTAACTGTAAATAAGTTAAATTCAAACGGTGTGTACTCGTTTACTTCGTCTTCCGCTTTGTAGTAAGTTTCCGAAGATACAAGTGCGCCTTGGTTATCCGGAGTTTTCCTTACAGAAATTCTATGCGTGCCCATTTCAAACGGAGCGTAATAGATGTATCTATCCGCGCCAATTAGTGCGCTGTAATCCTCTCCGGAATGCGAGCCGGACGGAATTATGAACTTGTAACTTGAAATTACATTTCCTTCGTCGTCTAATAGTTCGTCAAGAACTATGTAGCCGTAGTAGGTTGAACTTTCTGGAATTAGTTCGTCTTTCCAGTAGAATTCTTGCCTTTCTTCGTCTAGATGTATGGCTTCTACTGGCTCTGGCGTGTTGAAGTTATCTCTATCCGACCAGTTAGATTTTAGCCACCTGGTGTTAGACTCGTCTAGAAGCACAAGTTGAACTTGATATTCAAAGGAAGTAACGCCGCCTAGTTTAGAAATATCTAAGGTGTAGATTACTGTGTTTTCTTCCCCTGCTATATAGTCAAGTCTTCCAAAGTTGTAGGTGTTCCATGGAGTAGAAGAATCTGACCCAATAGCACGATAGCGGATTTCAAAGCCAAAGTTGAACGTGCTTGAAAGTGCTTGAAGCGCGGAGCTGTTTAGTTCTACCCTAATGTAGTTACCGTAATCTTCGTCGCCGTAAGGATATACGCCTTCGTTCATTAACATGCTTTCAAACCTTACTAAGCTTACCGTTCTTAGAACAACTGGGCTAGACGCGCTATCTGCGTAAACGCTGTTACTTGAACTTAGGTAAGAATCTTTACCATTTACTTTAACCTTAACGTAGTAGCTGAGTCCGTCCGTTAGAACTTCGTCCCACCACTTAGCGTAAAGCGTTGTGCCGTCGAAGGTAGCGTTAACTGTTACCACGTTTTGTGTAAAGTTTTCGTCTGTTGCAAAGGTTAAAATGTAGTCTAGGTGCTTTTTAAGTTCAAAACCGTCTTCGTCCGTTTCTGTAACAAAATCCCAAACTATCATGCCGTCTTCTATTGCAAGCCCGCTAGACACGTACATGTCTGCTGTTATAGATTTTGCCTTAGAAATGTTTCCTGTAAGTGTAGATTCTTTTGAGCCAAGAAGTGCAAAGTAGTCTGAGCCGCCGTCTACTGTGTTTGTAAAGCTTGCTATCATATCTGGAAGCGAGCCTGTGGATACTTTTGGAGTCCAGTAGATAAAGGCTTGAAGGCTCATATTATACGTGCCGGCTGGAAGCTCTTCAAAGTCTCCAAACGTTACGTACCTGCCGTTTACGTCTTGATAATCTTCTTGATTTATGTAGTAAACGTTGTCGCCTATAATTAGTTTGTATACAATTTTTTGCTTGTAGTTATCTTGGTCGGCAATTGAATTTAAGTTGTATAGGCTTAGGTTTACCGTGCTCCATTTTAAGTTGCCTTCTTCAATAACTATTTCACTGACACCTGGAAGCATAACGCCGTACGTACCATAGTAGTTCTTGCCTTCCTGCATATTTGGAAGTGAATTTATATAGTATGTGCCGTTTTCTTCTATTTGGCAAGTGTCGCCTTGCGCGCGGAACTTATATAGGTTGAAGCCGGCAAAGGTGCTTTCATAACTTAAAGTGTCCGCCGTCAAATATACTTCTTCTTCGCCAACTGCCACAATGTAGCCGCTTACGTTGCCCGTTACCGCGTTCCAGTTAAATAGGCCGCTTGTGTTAACGTTAACCGTAGGCGCGTTTAGTTTGTGAAGTGAGAAATCCGTTTTCTTGCCGGAAATTATAAAGGTTTTAACGCCGTTTTCCGTGGAAATGTACACGTCGCCCACCGCTCTAATTGAAGCAGAGTAGAGCGTTCCTGGCGTCATGCCGTCGCCTGCCCACCTTCTTGAATTTGTGGAAAGTGCGATTGTTTCATTTATAATATGCGCTTCATTTGTAGCAATTATCTGTACGCCGTAAGCTGAGGCTAAGGTGTCCCAACTTAAATAGCCTTCTTCCATGAAAGGTGTAACTTCTGGAAGAATTTGTACGTTCACTACGTTAGATTTTATGCCCGTTAGGGTAACGTTTGAATCTCCTGCCACAACTACGAATAGTTTGACATCGTCTGGCGTGAGCGTGCCGTCGTTTACAAGTGTGGTTATGTTTATTCTAGTTCTGTTATTGCCCGCAGACGTTTCCGTACTCTCGTCTACGCGCGCTACAATTCTTCTTTCGCCTAAGCTGTTTTCCGCTATAACTAGATATTTATTTGCCGGAGCGTAGCTTACGCTTGAATTTATTGTAACGTTATCCCAGCTTAAATAGAACTGCTTTTCGCCTTCTAAGGTTTCTGGCGCTTCAATGGTTAAGTTGTATGGCGCTTCTGGAATGTATACTTCTTTTCTAGAATTGAAGTTCGAGTTTAAGAACACAGAATCGCCAACCTGACGAATTTGAAGATAATATCTTCCTGCTGGAATGTTGTTTTCCCCTTTAAGCTCGTCGAATAGCGTGTAGATATTCGGCCAGCCGATAGACTCTTCGTCTTCTAATTTTTCTTGGAACAAACGAATAAGTTCGTTCATTACCTTAATCATTTGGTCGTCTTCCGTAATTCCAAACGTGCCGCCGTTTGCTAGAATAAAGTCCCTAAGTTCTTGAATTTTTTGAATTTGAGTGCTTGAAACTTTAATAAAGTCTAAGTATTCAAGGTCTAACGTAACGCTGCCGTCCGCATTGTTGGTCATGTTAGAATTTAGAACAATATTATATTTTTCGTTTGTTGCAATGTTTGTAAATTGTAGTTCTATGCCCGGAATTTCAAATTTTAAGTTGATATTAAGCCCGCTAGCTGCATTGTAAAGTAGTAGTATTGGCGAGTTAAAGAGTGTGTTTATGTTTAGAGCAAGTGATACTAAATTTATGTTTGCGTTATCTAAACCGCTTAAACCGTCCGACCAAACAAGGCCGCCGTCCACAAGGTCTATTTCGTCTGGTGCGTGTGGAAGAACTACGTCTTCTATATAGTAGGTGCCTTCTAGGTCTTGGTCACTATTGTGCCAATGGCTAGAAACATAGTCCGTTGTGGCGCTAACTGCTACTACGCCTATTGTGTAAACGGTGTTATTAGTTAAGCTTCCGTACCTTTCTGGAAGAGCAAGAGACGTTCCTGTGTACATCTCGTATTCGCTGCCAACGTAGTACTGATTTCTATTTATATATATGTAGTAACCGCTGGCGCTCTCCACTGCGTCCCAAGTAAGTATGCCGTTTTCTATTCTAACGTTTTGTGGGTCGGCTAAGGCTTTTAGATTGAAGCCCTGCGAGAACGCAGAATTTAAGTAGTAGAAATCACCTTGAAGGCTACTGCTACCGCGTGACGCTACTCGAATTGTAGCATTTTCCATGTATTCGCTAAATCCGTTTCTATTTAGTTCGTAAATTGTTTCCGTTCTATTGGAGTCTGCATAACTAGCAAAGCCTGTGTAGATATAATTGCCGTCTGGCTTTCTAAAATGTATAACCGCACCTTCATTGTTGGCTGCCAGTTTAAAGGTTAACTTTGTTTTTGTTAAGTCTCCGCTTGGGTCTAGAACTAATTTTACGTCACCCGTGTTTGTGTTCACGTTTTCAAGGAACTTTATGTTTATAGGCTCGGAGTAGTCGGAATAAATCTCCGTACTTTGCCCTCTTGCTTGAACTGTAACTTGATAGGTTACGTTTGCATCTAGGTTTGTTGCCATAGACTCGTTATAGCCTATGAATTGGTTTTCAATTTGGCTCATATATGAGTGGTCTTCAAGGGTGTACGCTATTCCATTTACATATGCTATATACTGGGTTGCGTTTTCAATCGTGTTTAAAGCTATAAAACCGTTATAAACTGTAACTACTGGTTTTTCAAGTTTATTGAACTGTTTTGCGTCCGTAAGATAGCTGCTGTCTAATATTACGCCAGTAGAAATTCCGCTTTCTGTGATGTTACCTAGCGCTTTAATGTTATATGCCTTAATGCCGGAATCCAGCCCGTTTAGGTTTGCCACTCTTACGCTGCCGTCAGTGCTTTGCCAGTATCCCCAATCTGCGCCTTCTATTTCGGACACTTTAATTAAGTAGCCGTTTACGCCCGTTTGATAGTCCGTCCAGCTAACCTTTCCGTCACGCGTCATGAACTCGGCTTCTTGAAGGGCGTTTAGCCTTCTGCCTGTAATATAATAAGATGGAGAGTTAATGTAGTTACTATCGTCCGTGGCTTCGGATATTACGCGCAAGGTGAAGTTTCCGTAAAGCGCTGTGTCTAGCGCGCCAGTTATGTCTATTCTAGAAGAGTCTAACGGAAGGCTTGCCGTGTAACTTGAACCTACGCTAAGGCTATAACTAGAAGCATTAGCAGAAGGCGTGAACTCTATGTAAATTTTATCGCTTAAATATGTTGTAGCGCCGTCGCTGGTGTAATTTGCCTCTTGTTCCGCCGTTAGCGCTTCACGTTTAAACACGTGGTTAGAAATTGTATCTAATCTAGTTTTAGTAATGCTAACTTCGTTTGAAGTTATAACGTTTAGCGTTTTACTTACCATTTTTGCTGTAAAGGTATATTCGCCAGATGGGAAATATTCCGGATATGCAAACGTTGCTAAGCCCGACGTGTTCGTGTATTCTAGTGTTATAGAGCCACTATTTGGCATTTGTATATTTAAATTAAAGTTATAGCTATTTTCCGGAGCGTAACCCGCTTCTTCTATATATAAACTTGCCGCATTTACTACAAGGTTTGGAGCTGTTAGTTTAGTAGCAGCAAACTCGTAGTAAGCGCTAGATAGCGTGTTTGTGCCGTTACCGCTTACAAGCACTTTAAAGTTTACAACGCCGCCAGCATAATTTTTAAGATTTTCATTAGAACTAAAATCTATAAAGTTATCGTTTACTGCGCCTTGGTGGAAAATATCGCTGGACGCATCTAGATACATTACTATATAGTAAGGGTTTTCGCCAAGTTTTGTCCAGGAAACGTAGGCGTCGGCGTCTACGCTTGCTGAGTTAACCGGAGCTAGTCTTGAAAAGCTTACTTCTTGAAGCTCAGAGCTAATCTTATCGTCTGAATTTGCCCTAACGGCAACTGTATAATTTCCGCTAGCTGCAACGTCTTCTTCAAGAACTATACTTGTAGTTTCAATTTCTGATAAAATTACGCCGTTTAAATATATTGTATAGCTTGTAGCGCCTGCTGACGCGTTCCAAGATATAGTAACTTCTTTTTGCTCTGGGTCCTGTTCGTCTACGCTTATATTAAGGCCGCTAACTACGTCTAGCTTTGTTAAGGTGTAAGCCGGGCTGTAACTTGAACTTACGTTTGCAACCGGGCTATTTTCAGCTTCTACGTATGGGCTTAGGCTGGTTACATCATTTACAATATACCTTACTTGTACGCTATAATCGCCGATTTCTGAAACAAAGCTAATAAGCCTTTCGTCCTGAACGGAAATGCTAGTTTCAAGTAAGTTTTCTATTAAATATTCTTCGCCGTCAGAGTTCGTAATTTTTAACGTATAGCTGTTTGCTAAGCTATTTGCATTCCATGATATTGCGCCATTAGATACGCTTGCCATGTTTGGCGTAAATAGCTTGTATGCTCTAAATGTAGTGGTGGCACTATCTAAATAGTAGTGACTATTTGATATTTCGCTAGGGCTAGTTGCCACATAGTAAACAAGAATTTCTTGGTCTGTGTTTTCATTTATTGCGTTTAGGTCTAGGCTTGCTACAATGCTGCCATTTATGCTTATTCCGCTTACGCCGGAAGGTGTGGTTTCGTTTAGTTCAAACACTCCGTCCGTAACCTTTGCTAAGCTTGGAGCCTTTAACCTTTCAGCTACTAGGCTCTCTTCGCTAGACGTTATGAACACGTCGCCGCTAACCTTTACGGCTATTATATATTCTTTAACTTCTTCAAAGGTTTGGTTAAAGGTATAGGAATACACGCCTTCGCGCTGCACTGGCTGAGCGCCTTCTAACACGCCGTCTAGCGTAATTTCAAAGTTAGGAACGTTGGAAAGTTTAGACGTCCAAGTAAAGCTTATTACAACTTTGCCGTCTATTACGTCTAGTTTTAAGTTTTCAACTGAATTTTCTTTAACTACTTCAAATTCTTGTGAATTTACAGAAGTAAGGTAAGCTACCGCGCCAAATTGAACGGAGGCAATACTCTCCGCGCTTTCTGCACGAACTACAAACTTAAAGCTATCTGTTTCAGAAACAGAAAGGCTATTTGTATCCGCTTGATATATTGTAGTGCCCTGACTGTTCGTTATTTCTACAACGTATTTTGCGCCATCTACTTCGTTCCAGCTTATAACGCCGCTGTTGTACGCTAAGTTTGTTGGCGCGTCTAGCCTAGCAAAACTAAAACTTGCTTCTTCGCTAGATAGATAGTATTTGCCGTCTGTGATTTCGCTAGACGGAATAGCGTCGAACTTAACATTTTGTGTTCTAGTGCCTTCTTCAAAGGTTAAATCTGATAGGTCAATGCTTTCTGAAACAGCGCCGTTAACGCTATAACTTATAGCGCCACTAATTAGCTCTAAAATATAGACGTCTACGCCGGCTTGTTTTATAAGAGTGGTAGGAGCCGCGAGTTTTTCAAGGGTTACGCTACTCTCTTCTCCGCTTAAAAAGGTTGAACCTGTGGCTTGTACGGAAATTGTATAGGTTTTGGCTTGGCTAAAATCTGACGTTAACGTAAAGCTTGTGCTTTGACTCTCGCCAACTTCGCCGCCGTCTACATATATCTTATATATAACGCCTTCTACGTTGGTTACGCCTTGCCAAGATAAAGTTATAGCTTCGCCAATATCAAGTTTTAGCTCGGTTACCGTGTCCGCCTTGTTTACGTTAATTTCTTGACTTTCAAAAGACGTTATATAGCCAACAGCGCTCGTGCTTACAGCGCCAAGCGACGCGATATCTTCTTTAAACGCTACCACCTTTGCAGTAAAGGCGTTTTCGCTTTGGTAAACAAAAGTGCTTTCTTCGCTTTCCCCAACTATTAAGTTATTTACGTAAACATTATAGTGGTCTACATTTTCTACTGCGTCCCAAACAAGATTTTCATGTGCAAAATCGTAGTGTAAGTTCGCAGGGCTAGATAATCTTTCTACCTTAAAGCTTTCAAAGTTAGAATTTAAGAAATACGTTCTTATACCGTCTACAATTCTGTATTCTTCCGACCTATAAGCAACTTCAATATCAAACACGCTTTCGCTTGCTGGTAAAATTGCCGTCTCTTGTCCGTTTATTCTAATTATTGTAGGGTTTGCACCAAGAACAGCTGTGTTGCCGTTAAAGTTTGCGTCCGCCGTGCTAACTACTCCGCCCTGAACTTTAACTAGGCTAGGAGCTATAAGCTTTTGTATATTTATTTCGTAAACGCTTGAATCGTTAACAAGCGGATTTGCGTTTAACGCCTGCGCCGTTGCCCTGTAAACACCCGCATTTGCTAAGTATTCAGCAACGTTCATGTTTATAACGCCATCTTCTAAAAGCGTTTTTGTTTGTTGCAATCTTCCGTCCGCGCTATAAAATTTAAGTTCGTACGTTGTGCTAGCAATAGCGTCGTTTGGCGTGAGCGTTAAAGTTAAGGTGTTTCTATCAAAGGTAAGGCTTGGAGCAAGTAAATCTTCGTAAATTGTTATCTTTTCGCTAGCTGTGTAATCTAAGGCGTCTAAAACGGTGCCGTTATTTCCAAGCGCCTTTATTTTTATTGTATATTCGCCGTAGCCTAGGCTAGACGGAATTTCTATGCTTGTAGCTGTTGTGGTTACGCGCTCTAACGCTACATTTTCCGTGCCGTAAACTTCAAAGTAGTATTCGTAAGCAGTTGCATTTGGAACTGCGTCCCAAGAAATTGTTGACCCGGAAACTTGTACGTTTTGAACGTTTGGAAGTCTTTCAACGTTTGCCGTCATTTCAGAAGTTATGTAAATCTCTCTAGCCGAGCCTTCGTTTTTAGCTTCCACTTTTAAGGTGTAAACTCCGGCTTCGCTAAACACGCCGCTTCCAAGGTTTAACGTTTCCGTACCTTCTCCGCTAGCCTCATAGCTTCCTAGCTCCGTGTATGCGCCATCGCCAAGCTTTTTATACACCACAAAATTTTTAGCGTTTAAAATAGAATCTAGGCTAACGCTTGAAATGCCGTTATTATATGTGTGCGTAAGCGTTGCAGTGCCAAGCCTTGAAATTGAGTAGTTTTCGCAAGGATCGCCGTTTATTTCACTATTTGTTTGAGCTGCAAAATATGCTGAAACGGTGTAAGTATCGGAGTCTTGTTTGTTAAATTCGTAAGACGCCGCGTTAACTGTTTCAGTAGCGCTCGTTCTTATGTTTGTAAGTGTTATAACTGGTGTGTAAGTTTGGCTGTTTGTTATGCCGAATTCGTTTGTATCGTAATTAAACGTTAAGTTTGCAACTGGAAGCTTTGTTACTGTTAGCACGTTGGAGTTTGCGCTTTCAAAGGTTGAACCCTCAGTAGACTTTGCTCTAACGTAAACCCTATATTCGCCCGCAGCTCTGCCTTGCATATTATATGAAGTTACGCCCACTTCTTCTGATGCTATCGTGCCTGTGGATACGTTTTCTACAAACACTTCGTAGCTCTCTGCACCTATAACGCTATCCCAAGTAATTGTGCCGTTCTCTACGGATATTTCTAAGGCTTCAAGCTTAGAAAGTTTTAAAATTTCGCTAGAAACGCTGAACTTATCTATACTTACCACAACTTGAAGCGTTAAGGTCTCCCCGCTAGTTAATGGAAGGGTTACTTCAAAGTTTTCATTTTCGCCCTTTGTGATAGTGCCGTCTAAATACACGCCATTTCTAATTATGCTGTAACTTGCATTTGGTGCATTTTTTTCGTCGAGCCACGTAAGTTTTGAAGTGGCTTCGTCGTAACTTAAATTTTCCTCGCCAA
>ERZ1643247.630-NODE-630-length-41417-cov-9.600479_pt1 | contig 41417 bp, 33 predicted proteins | sample MGYA00579264_ERZ1643247 | MGnify/ENA primary metagenome ERZ1643247 (study PRJEB29033, sample SAMEA4952262) | chicken gut metagenome | biome: Broiler Chicken; feature: Gastrointestinal Tract; material: Caecum | place: Ireland | collected 2018 | study: Broiler... | reverse complement strand
TCCCGTCCCGCAGGGCGGCCACGCAGTCCATGCGGCTCTCCTCCGCCAGCAGCCAACGGCCGCCCACCTTGAAATACTCCGGATAGATGGAGGTGGCATGGTAGTTCTCCGGGGCCACCCCGTCCCTGGGGGCCGGGCACAGCGCGGCGTCCGGCGCTTTCTGAAAGCGCTCCTCCCGGAAATCTGGCGCATGGTACTGAGGCAGGGTAAAGCTCATAACAGGATCCCCTTTCTTTCGTTTTCTCCTGTCCATTCTATCATGGAAAGTCGGCCCTGCCAACCCCGCAGTCAGGTTTTTCCGCCGGCACGGCGTCAGGAGGTATGCTCCGTGTGCCCCTTCTGCGGGCTCTCCGCCGCACCGCCGGCTCCCTCCTCCGGGCCGACCACATACTGCCGCTTCCCCCGGTTCTTGGCCAGGTAGAGCAGCCCGTCCGCCTCCCGGTACAGCGCTTCCGCCGGCCCGGGACGGAGCACCGGCTGGGCGCCGATGCTGCAGGATACGCGGAAGCCTCCGGAGCGGATGTGCTCAACATGGTCAATCAGCTGCCGCATCCGGTCTTCTATCTCCATCCGGCTCACCGGGACATAGACCAGCAGGGCGAACTCGTCGCCGCCCATCCGGCCGATCAGGCTGTCCTTGCCGAAGAGCAGCTTCATGGCCATGGCCGCCTCCTTCAGGATCCGATCCCCCTCCGGATGCCCGTAGAGGTCGTTGATCTCCTTGAACCGATCCAGATCCACCATGAGGAAGTAGCCGGCAGCGCCCTCCGCTCCGTCGAACCGCTTCAGAAGCTTCTCACAGGCCGGGAAAAATGCCTTGCGGGTCAGCACGCCGGTGAGGGCGTCCATCCTGGCCTCCCGGTTGATGTAGGTGGTATAGCGGCGGTTGAAGATCAGGAAAATGATCACCAGCGCCATCATGGCGAGGATGCCGAACAGGAACTGGATCTGCAGGTGCACCAGATCCGCATATCCGTCCTCCGGGATGGAGATCCCCTTCTGGCTCAGTGCCGAGGACATCCGGTGGACAAAATACAGCGCCACCGCCACAGAGGAGAAAAATGCCAGAAGGATCATGCCCACCAGGGACAGGACGTGGTAGCGCTCCGACATCTGGGCGACCTGCGCGCCCTCCACCCGCTGTACAAATTTACTCCAGGTCTTGGTGCGCATCAGGCTCCAGAGCAGCAGAATCAGCCCGGCCTGCAGCAGATTGGAGAGCGCTCCGTCCCAGGACAGCAGGGTCTGGAAGGAATCGGCAGGGGTGTAGCCCGTCTCCGGGAAAAAGAGCCACATCATACTGTAGACCAGTGCGGAATGGATATGCCGCCCAAAATAGGTGATCACCCCCACCCAGACGGCCGGGTGCCGCGCCCGCCGTGCTGCGGCATAGAGCAGGCCGGTCAGCAGGCCGAACAGGGCCCGGCTGACCACGCTGAGAAAAATGCTGCCCACCGGGTTGCCACTCATAATGGGGGAAAAGAGCTGATCGAAGGCCATGGTATAGCTGGCGGAGGCCTTCCACATGCTGGCCAGGCCGAAAACCGTCCCCACAGCCAGGGCATCCAGCGGCCCCAGCACCGCACCGGCCAGCAGAACCGGAAGGTAGGCGGTGGTGATGGAGATCGGCTCCATGTGGAAATACCCCAGGAAAGAGAAGGACATCAGCAGCTCCAGTGCCACCAGGGTTCCCAGCAGATACCAGCGGACAACGCCGCCTTTTCGCTTTTGCAAAACCTCCACGATGCGTTCCTCCTCTCACCACTTTTATACATAATATATATTTTAGCATAGGAATCATTCCCTGCCAACCCCCGCGGGCATGATTGCCTGTCGGGGCAGCCCCGCGCCGGCCGGAGAGAACCCAGGCCGCGGACAAAGCCCCTGCCGGCTTTTGGGCTGGCAGGGGCTTTGCTGTCAACAGGAGTCAGATGGCCTAAATATTCTTTTTGATCTGATTGATGGCGCTCTTTTCCAGGCGGGATACCTGGGCCTGGGAGATGCCCACCTCGGCGGACACCTCCATCTGGGTCTTGCCCTCAAAAAAGCGCAGGTTGAGGATGTGCCGCTCCCGCTCCGACAGGCGGTTCATGGCCTCCTTGAGGGCGATGCGCTCCAGCCAGCTCTCGTCGGTGTTTTTGGAGTCCTTCACCTGATCCATGACGCAGATGGTGTCGCCCCCGTCGGAGTACACCGGCTCATAGAGGGATACCGGATCCACGATGGCGTCCAGGGCAAACACCACGTCCTCCCGCTTCAGCTCCAGCTCTTTGGCGATCTCCTCAATACTGGGCTCCCGCTGGTGCTCGGCCAGGAACTTCTCCTTGGCCTGGAGCACCTTGTAGGCCGTGTCCCGCATGGAGCGGGACACCCGCAGGGTGGAATTGTCCCGCAGGTACCGGCGGATTTCCCCGATGATCATGGGCACGCCGTAGGTGGAGAAGCGCACATCCAGGTCGGTGTTGAAGTTGTCGATGGCCTTGATGAGGCCGATGCACCCCACCTGGAACAGATCGTCCAGGTTCTCCCCCCGGTTGGCGAACTTCTGGATCACCGACAGCACCAGGCGCAGGTTGCCGGCGATCAGCTCCTCCCGGGCGGCCATATCCCCCTGCTTGGTGCGGCGGAGCAGCTCCATGGTCTCCTCGTTTTTGAGCACCTTCAGCTTGGACGTGTTGACCCCGCAGATCTCAACCTTTCCCTGCATACCGCTGCCTCCCTGACCGCTGAATCTGTGTTCAGTATGTCCGGGGCGGGGGCTTTCATACGGCGGCCGGGCGGCCTATATTTTTTATCGTGGGACGGTTTTCGATGGATTTTTCCGGCCGCCTTGCGCTTTGGCATGGCCTGTGATATGCTTTTCTCAAAAGACTGCCAGGTCAGATTGGAGAGATGCCCATGTTCACCCCCATTTTGGACAGCGCCGGCCGCCGCCCCCTCTACGAGCAGCTCTACCGCTACATCCGGGACGAGATCGAGGGGGGACGGCTGCGGGCCGGAGAGCGGCTGCCCTCCAAGCGGGCCCTGGCCGCCCACCTGAAAATCAGCGTGGTGACGGTGGAGGGGGCCTACGGCCAGCTGCTGGCGGAGGGCTACCTCCGCTCCGAGCCCAAGCGGGGCTTTTTCGTCCAGGCGGTGCAGGAGGAGCACCGGCCGGCCGCGTCCCCGCTCCCCCCGGCGGAGCCCCTCCAGGCGAAGCCCTCCCTCCCCTACGACTTCTCCACCAGCGGCGTGGACACCGGCCTGTTCCCCTTCTCCACCTGGGCCAAGCTCATGCGGGAGGTGCTCTCCGCCCGGGCAGACTCCCTGCTGGCCTCCTCCCACCCACAGGGCGTGCCGGAGCTGCGCCGGGCCATCGCCGAGCACCTGTACCGCTTTCGCGGCATCCGGGCGGCTCCGGAGCAGATCGTGGTGGGGGCGGGCTCGGAGACGCTGCTCGCCTTTCTGGTGCAGCTGCTGGGCCGGGACGGGGGATACGGCGTGGAGGATCCCGGCTACGCCAAGCCCCACCGGATCCTCACCAGCTGCGGCGCCGTGGTGCGCCCCATCCCCCTGGACGGCCAGGGCCTGCGGGTGGATGTGGTGCGGGAGCGGGCGGTGCGGGTGGTGCATGTGACCCCCTCCCACCACTACCCCCTGGGCATCATCATGCCGGTGGCCCGGCGGCAGGCCCTGCTGCGCTGGGCGGCGGAACAGCCCGGGCGCTACATCCTGGAGGACGACTACGACAGCGAGTTCCGCTTCTCCGGCCGGCCCATCCCCGCCCTCCAGAGCCTGGACGGCGGGGAGCGGGTGATCTACCTGAACACCTTCGCCAAGAGCCTGGCCCCTTCCCTGCGCATCAGCTACATGGTGCTCCCCCCGCACCTGCTGGAAAAGTGGCGGCGGGACTTCTGGTTCTACTCCTCCACCGTCCCCTCCTTTGAGCAGTACGCCCTGGCCCGCTTCATGGAGGGCGGGCACTTTGAACGCCACCTTAACCGCAGCCGCACCCGCTACAAGGCCCGGCGGGAGGCCCTGCTGGCCGCCGCCCGGGACACCGGCCTCACCCGGGCGGGCACCTTTGCCGGCGGCGACGCGGGGCTACACCTGTTGCTGTGGATGGAGCCCCGCTGGACGGAGGCGGAGCTGGTGGAGCGGGCGGCCGCCGCCGGCGTGGGGGTCACCCCCCTGTCCGCCTGCGACCTCACTTCCCCGGCCAAGGATCGGCCGCCGGCCCTGATCCTGGGCTACACCCGCATTGCCGCCGGGGACATGGCCCCCGCCCTCCGGAGGCTCAAGGACGCCTGGGGCTTCTGAACAAGGCAGGACGCCGCCCTTGTCGGGGCGGCGTCCTGCCTTGTTTCTTCACTTGTGCTTGGCCAGTTCCTTCCAAACGGCCTGGGCGATCACCGCCTGGCCCTCGGGGGAGCGCAGTACCTCCAGCACCATGGCCTTGAACTGCTCCCTGGCGGCCTTGCCGGCAAACAGGGCGTCCAGCATGGTGGCGCTCTGGGGGGCGGCTGGCTCGGTTCTGACCTTCTTGGGAGCGGGCGCGGGGCGGTAGACCGGCGCGTCCTCCTCCTCTGCGGGCAGGGCGCCGCTCATCCAGTCCTCCTGCCGGGTGCGGTCGTTGCTCTCCCCCCGCAGGTAGAACAGGGACACGCCGAAGTAGTCTGCCATCTTCTCCTGCTGCTCCTTGGCGGGGGTCTGCCGCCCTGTCTCAAACTTCTCAAAGGCGTTCTTGGGGAAGCCAAGCGCCTGGGAGGCGGCCGGCCTGGACAGCCCGGCCTCGGTGCGCAGCGCCTCAATCCGCTGTGCCATGGTCACCATATCCGATTCCCTCTTTCTGAAATGAACTCTGCCCCCTATTATAGCGGGTACGGGGCAAAGCCGCAAGTGTGGGTGGATCTTTCCCCCGTTTTGCCGCATAATGAGAGCAGAAACACACAGGAGGATGGAACCATGACACAGGATTGGACGCTGCGGGAGGCCATAGAGTACTATCAGCGCCAGGGTGCGCCCGGCGACCAGGGGATGCTGGTGGCCCTGCTGCGGGAGGTGCAGGAGGAGCGGGGCGGCGTGCTCCCGCCGGCAGATGTGGCAGACATTGCGGCCGCTTACGGTTTGAGGGAGACCTTTCTGGCCGCGGTCATCAAGCGCTATCCCGGGCTCCGCCCCCAGGAGGCGCCCCACCGGCTGGAGCTGTGCGGCGGGCCCCGCTGTTCCAGCCGGGACGCCGCCCGGCTGGCCGCCTTTGTGGAGGCGCGCTATGATGTGCAGCCCGGCGGCATCAGCGCCAGAGGCGGCTTTTCCTACCGCATTTCCGGCTGCATGAAGAACTGCCTCAACGGCCCCAGCCTCAAGTGGGACGGGGAGCTCCACTCCCGGGCCGATGAGGCGCTGCTCCGCACCCTGGTGGAGGGCGGCTGAAGGCCGCCCTCCGCTTGACATTCCCGGTATTCTGTGCTATCATCTGGTTAGCTAAGACTAATATAAGATGCGGAAAGGAAGCGTCTCAGATGACCAAGTACACCCTCCAGGTGGACGGCATGGCCTGCAGCATGTGTGAGGCCCATGTGAACGATGCCGTCCGCAAGGCCTTCCCGGTCAAAAAGGTCTCCTCCTCCCACACCAAAAAGCAGACGGTCATCCTCTCCGAGCAGCCCCTGGACGAGGCCGCCCTGCGGAGCGCCATCGACAGCACGGGCTATACGGTGGGGAGCATTTCCAGTGAGCCCTGTGAAAAACGGGGGTTCTTCTCCTTCGGCAGATAGCCCGTCAAAAAAAGTGGAAAAAACAGTTGACAAATACCGCCCGCTCTGTTAAAATATAATTCGTTCGGTCGGCCAGTCCGGAAGGCACAAGCGAATATGGGGGTATAGCTCAGCTGGGAGAGCGCTTGAATGGCATTCAAGAGGTCAGCGGTTCGATCCCGCTTATCTCCACCAACAAAAAGCCTTGAAACTCTTGTTTCAAGGCTTTTTTGTATACAGGCCGCGGCTCTTCCCGCGCCGCGGCACCGCCAGGAAAGGCAGGCAGATACTATGCGGAAGGACATCCTGTCCCGGGCGCTGGAGCTGACCCGGGAGTGCCTGGAGCGGTATTGGCAGGGAGATGCGGAATATGTGCTCTCCTGGTGCGCGGAGGATATTTTGTGGGTGGCCTCGGCTCAGTCCCAATACCTGAAAGGGATTCAGGCCGTGCAGGAGGACTGCCGTGCGGTTATCCCCGCCCTGCAGCGCTGCCACCTGCTGGCTCAGGAATATTCTGTGGTTCAGAATACCGGGAACGCCTGCACCATCGCAGGCCGGTACTTCACCACCACCGACGAGAGCGAGGAGTATTTCCTCCAGGTGCAGCAGCGGTGCACCTTTGTGTGGGAGCTGACCGACGGAAGGCTGTCCATCCGCCACCTGCACATCTCCAACCCGATGGGAGAGCTGAAGGTGGACGAGGGCAGCGCCGTTGTCGGCCAGATGGGCCCCATGGCGTGGAAATACCTGCTCCGGCACCACGACCAGGCATTGGGCAGGCGCATTTTTCTCTCCGACACGCAGGAGGGGATTACCCATATCCTTTCTCCGGGTGAAATTCTCTACGCTGCCGCCGACCGGCACTGGTGCATGGTCAAAACCATCAAGGGCGAGGAGATCAGCGCCCGTATCGGGATCAGCGCTTTTGCTGAAGCGGCAGGAGATGGTTTTTTCTTCCTGCACCGCTGCTATGTAGCCAATATGGCCTATATCATCAGGCTGCGCCCCTATGCAGCCGTCATGCAGAACGGCGACGAGCTGCCCATCCCGGCAAAAAAATACCGCCAGGTGCTGGAGGCGCTGGAACATATGTATCAGCACCCATGTACCGGCGCGGACACCGGCTCCGGCGGCCGCACCTGAAGGAATCCCCCATCCGCTGCAATACGGATGGGGGATTCCTTATTTATCATTTTTGAGTTTTCATGTCAAATAATTGGTCGTTTGTGCAAAAACCTTGCGCATTTTTTATCCATTGCTATAATGGAACCATAAAGGTATCGGCAGGAGAGCCGGCTCTCCCGCCCTCCGGGGATCCCAAAAGGGGTGCCCGACGGAAATGTCCAACGGTGCTGCCGCAGCCGCGGAGAAAAGGGGTAGCTCCATGCGCTTTGTCATACATATCGGAAGCCGTGACGTCCGGGCGGCCCTTGTGCGGCTGCTCGACGCCTGGCGGAGCCTCACATGTTCTTCCATGGAGCTCTTTGACTGAACACCTGACCTGGAGCCAGCGCCCGGCATCCTGTTCTGGGATCTGGATGACGGGCCCCCGCCCGCCGTCCTCCACAGGGATGAGGCGCTCGTTCTCTGCTCCTCCAGCAGCCGGGCGGCCATTTCCAGCTATGCCATCCACCCGGCGGGCTTCCTGCGCAAGCCCATCCGGATGCCGGAGCTTCAGGCGGTTCTTCATCGCTGCGTCGACTTCTGGTGGGACTCTCTGGAGCGGCTGGAGATTGTCAGTGACCGCTGCCGGTTCCGCCTGCCCCTCTACGATGTTGTCTGGGCGGAGAGCGCCCGGCGCGGCTGCCTAATCCACAGCTCCCGGGCGGCCATCCCGGCCCATGAGCCTCTGGCATCCCTGGAAAGCCGGCTGGCAAGGCCCATCTTCCTCCGCTGCCAGCGGGGGTTCCTGGTAAATCTCTGCCATGTCCGCCGCCTGGACACCCTCGGCTTTCACATGTCCGACGGTGCGGTTGTCCCTCTGAGCCGGAACAGCCGGGCCGGGGCGGCGGAGCGCTACCGGCAGCTCTGTCTGCTCCGGCACGGGGAGACGGGGGAAATCAGAAATGCGTGAACTGTGGGTCGCTGTCTGTGATGATCTGGAGGAGGAACGGCTTTCCCTGGCCCGGATGATCCGCAGCTGGGCGCGGTCACGGGGGCTGTCCGTGCAGATCCGGTCGTTTTCCAGCGGAGAGGAGCTGCTGAACGCCTGCCGTCAGCCGGAGCTCTACCAATTTGTTTTTCTCGATATCTTTATGCCCGGCCTGTCCGGGATTGAGACGGCCCGGCGGCTCCGGGCCTCGGGATGCAATATGTCCATTATCTATGCCACCACCAGCGTGGATCACGGCGTGGAAAGCTTTGAGACACGGGCCGCCGACTACCTGGTAAAGCCCTTCCGGGAGGAGGATGTGGCACGCGCCCTGGACTGGTGCCTGGAGCATCTGCCTGAGCGCCTGCGAGCCCTCCCCATTTACGCGGAAGGGGAATGGCTCGAGCTTCCGCTGTCGTCCATCCGGTATATAGAGGTGCTCGACCACCACTGCCAGATCCATACCCTGCGCCAGACCGTGGTCACCAGGCGCGGGCTGGACGATCTGGAGGCCGTCATCAACAGCGGGGATTTCCTCCGCTGTCATCGAAGCTTCCTGGTAAATATGAACCATATCCAGGGTATGGAGGACAGCGACTTCCGCATGTCTGACGGGGCTTTGGTGCCCATCAGCGCCGCAAGCCGCGTCAGCCTCCGCAGCGCCTTCATCGACTGGACTTATCGAAAGGCGTGGGAACAGCCATGACGGAGATCCTTGCCTTTCTGCTTTTGCCCGCGGCCGCGGCAGTCTGCTGGCTGGGAAGCCGCCTGCACCGCCTGAGGAAGGAGCTGCAGCGTGAGCGGCAGGAAAACCTCCGCCTGCGGAAAATGCTGACCGTCGGCTCCCGGGAGGCCACCGCCGAGCTGGAATATATGCGGCGGCTGCGGCACGATCTGCGTCACTATCTCCAGATCGCAGGCTCTTCAGCGCCGTCCTCCGAGCTGCAGGCCGCACTGGAGCGGCCCATGGCCGCCGGCGGCGGAAGCTGGGTCGTCTCCACGCTGGTCAGCTACTATCGAAGCCGGGCGGAGTCTCTAGGGTTCCCGGCGGATCTCCAGCTGGAGACCGGTGTGCTCTGCGAGGAGCTCCTGCCCGACGTCTGCCTGGTGCTGAGCAACCTGCTGGAAAATGCGGTGGAGGCCCTCCAGCGGGAGGGCGGCGGCTGGCTGCGCGCCCGATGCCGTTCTGCTCAGGGATACCTCTCCCTGGTGGTGGGCAACTCCTCCTCCGCGCCCCTGAAAATCGTCAATGGGCGCTACCTCTCCAGCAAGGCGGAGGGCCGCTTCGGCATCGGCCTCGCCACTGTTCAGGACATCGCCCGCAAATATGGCGGCACGGCGGAGTTTACCGCCGACGGACAGCAGTTCCGGGCGTCGGTGTTTCTCCCCTACCCCGCCCCGGCGGAGGTTTCGGAGTCCGCCGCACCGCCTCAATCGCCGCCCCAATAGCAAGCAGGAGCCGCCCCCGACGGGGGCGGCTCCTGTTCTGTCACTGTTCAGCCTCCGAATCGCTTCAGTTTTTTCTTGAAGCTCCATTTCTCCGGGGCAGTTTCCGAGCGTTGGGCGGCTCTCGTCCGCCCATTTTCCAAGCCTGTAAATGCTCCCTGATTTCCTGCCAGCGCAACAGCTATCGGGTCGGCTTCTGAGATCGTTCTTTTTGCCTCAACCATTGGGTGCCGGGCTGTTAAGGACTGTTGGCCGAACTTCTGCTTCCGCTGCAAAAACTCCGCAAATTTTTCATCCGAATAGCCCAGGGATTCCGCAGTTACTCTTCCCTCCTTCAAGAGGTCGGAAAAATTATGGAAGTCATAGTTCAGCGTCATGAAATCCACGGCTTGCTGCGGATTTGCGAGCAGGGAGTCCGCACTGGCGGTAACTCCATCCTCTCCGGTACCCAAAACCCCGAAATCCAGATTCATCAGCTTATCTGCATCTTCCCGGAGCTTCGGCATCATCGCTTGATCGCCCTGTTCTACCACGGCTTGGAACAAAGCGTCGTTTTCCGCGTCTGTCCCTGTCATATGCCGCTGCAAGAACCGCTGCAGCCTTACATCGCCCGAACTACCCTGGTACTTCTTGCTTGGGTCTTGCTGCTTTGCATTATACCGCTTCATCGCCGCTTGGTATTGTTGGTTTTTCCAGTCTGTATCGTCCTTTACGGCCGCGTCAATGCTCATGATCCCGTTCGCCCGTCTCAGTCTTTCAGCCTCATCCTTGCGCCGTGCTATCAGACTATCCGCCATCTGCTCGGCCTGGCTATACTCCTGATCCCCGGCCAGGACATTGTCGCGGAAGTTTACCTCCCGCTGGGCCCGCTTCTCCCGGGACTTCTTCCGAAGCGCCCCACGAGCGGAGCGGGCGTGGAAGTTGTCCATCTCCTCGGGGGACTCCACATCGGAATCCCGAACCTCGGCCAGGGCGTCCTGGTAGCGATCCAGCCGCCCCAGGTTCTGGTTGACCCGCTGGAACATCAGTTGGGCCTGGATCTCCTCATCCGTGTAGCCCTGCTTTTTCATGACGGCGGTGATCTCGGCCTGCTCGGCATTGTGCTGGGCGGTCATCTCCTTTACCGCCTGATCCCGCTTGTCCAGCGCCTTGCCCGCCTCCCGGGATCTCTTGACCTTTTTGAACCAGTTCATGATCCTGTCAAAGGCGCCCTGCACCGGCGCGGCCTCCGCGTTCAGGCCGCTCACCGACACCGGCGCGCCGGTGCCGGCGGTCAGGTTCCCCATGTCCGCCTGATGCTCCAGCCCCTCGTCGGCGTTGACGTTCAGCCCGGGCACGTCGGCGTGGATGCCGCCCCTTGCCTGCTGCGCCACGTGGGACAGCTCGTGCTCAATCAGATGGCGGCCCTGCTCCGTGTCCGGCTGGAACTGGCCCGGGGCGAACTGCACCACGTTGCCCTTGGCAAACGCCCTGGCGTCCATATCGGCCGCCTGGGAGGACTCTCTCAGCTCCACCTGATCCATACGGATGCCGAACTGCTGCTGCATCCGCTCTGCCATCTCCGCGTCCAGATTCAGCCTGCGCCCGGCATGGGGCTCCACGTTCTGGATCGCATCGAGGCTGCGCTGAACCATCTCGGCCCCCGCTGTATCCACGGCAGGCGGCGCTGCCGTCTTCTCAGCCGCGGAAACTGCCGCCGGCTTCTTCTGACGCGTCATATAAGTCTGAGCCATTGCGCTTCCTCCTTGTCTGCCCCGGCCGGACTGGTACGGCACATCCGCACTTCAACTGCATGCGGCGTGCCTCTGGTTTTCTTTATTATATCATACCGGCCTGAGCTCCACAGTGCTTTTTGACCCGCTTGGCCGCCGTCTGCGCTGATACTGCTCAATCCCTCCGGATTGCGGCGGACTTCTCCACCATCCGGTCAGGGTAATAGGACTCTTTGGACTTCCGCAGGCCCTCCAGCCCCATGTCATCCTCCCGGTTGAGCCACCGCACCCCCGGCCGGTTGGCCTGGAGCCAGCGGGCAAACTCCCGGTTGATCATCGGGTAGGCCCCCTGTATCTCTCCGTACGCCTTTTCAAAATGCACGTCAAAGGTGTCCGCGCTGATGGGGCTGCCCATGGTGAAGGCCACCACCTTTCCCCCGGTTCGGAGCAGCAGCCCGTCCATGCCCAGCGCCTCATAGTGGGCAAACGCCCTGGACATGGCGTGACGCTCGTCCAGGCGGGTGCGGGCCTCCGCCTCCTCGCCGGCGGCGTCCAGACTGCGGTAGCGCCGGTTCCACTCCAGATCCATCTCCGCGCACTCCGCCAGGTTGTCCATGGTGATCTGCTCCACCTGCCAGTCGGGGTGGCTCTCCTCAAAGCGGCGGATGTGGTTGCGCTTCCCGTGGAGCTTTTTGCCCCCCAGCCCGGCCAGCCTGTCTAGTGCGTACAGGTAATCCCAGCCGTCCCGGTCGGATTGGAAAGCGTATTGCCCGGGCCGGAGCTGCTCCAGCCTCTCGGCCTGCTCCGGCGTCACACAGAAGAACCGGCAGGGTTCCCCCCGCTCCGCCGCGTCCTTTTCCAGGGCGGAGAGCACCGGCTCCAGAGGGCCGCTGCCCGCCGGAAACAGGTAGCCCGCCCCCAGCTTGCCCCGCAGGCGCTCCAGCACAAAGCCGTCCATGGGCGCCACCTGCTGCTGGTAGGCGCCGCTCCACAGGAAAAGGGTGGAAAAGCTGTACTCACAGCCCTGATTTCCAGAGGCGCGGAACCGCTCCTCCACCCATTGCCTGTCCCCAATCTCCGGATCTCTGAATGCAATCATAATACCAGACGGCTCCTGTCACTTCTGAATACTCTTTTTGATGGTCAGCACATTGCTGCCGTTCTCGTAGGCGTAGTCCACCGCGTCCATGCTCTTCTTTACCATCAGGATGCCCAGGCCGCCGATGCCTCTCTCCTCCGCGGACAGGGTGATGTCTGTGTCCTCTTTTGCCAGGGGGTTGAAGGGCTTCCCGTTGTCCAGGAACTGGATGGTCACCTGCAGGGGATCCCCTCCCACGCAGCAGCGGATCGTGGCGGTGCCCGCCTGGCCCGGGTGGTAGGCATAGTGGGCAATGTTGATGAAGATCTCCTCCACCGCCACGTCTATCTGAAATTTCACCCTGGGAGGGCAGTCGCAGCGCTCCAGCTCCTCCGCGATGAAATCCTGCACCGGCCCCAGCTGATCCTGGGATGCCGGAAAAATCCGTTCAGCCATCTGCCTTCTCCCCTCTCGTGTGGTATTGCAGTCCCAGCATGGTGATGTCGTCAAACTGCTCAGCGTCGCCCACAAATGTATCAATGCAGTTTTTGATCCGGGGCAGCAGCTGGCTCACCGGCAGTTCGGACGCTTCATTCAGCGCCGCCTGGAGCCGCTCCTCCCCGTAGAGCTCCTGGGCGGAGCTGGTGGCCTCGGTTACGCCGTCGGTGTAAAGATACAGGGTATCCCCCGGCATCAGCTCCAGGGTGTTCTCCCGGTAGCGGATGCCCTCCATGCCGGCCAGCACGAAGCCCGGCCGGCTCTTGAGCCATTCATACTGCCCGCCGGCCCGCTTGAGCAGGGGCGGATTGTGGCCGGCGTTGACATAGACAAATTTGCCGGTGGAAATCTCCAGCACGCCCATCCAGGCTGTGACGAACAGCCCGGCATCGTTGCCCTCGCAGAGCTGGGCGTTGGTCTGGGTGAACACCTCGCCCGGCGTCTCCCTGTTCTGGGCGTGGTTTTTGATGAGGGTCTTGGCGATCACCATGAACAGGGCCGCCGGCACCCCCTTGCCGGACACGTCGGCAATCACCACCGCCAGGTGGTCGTCATCCACCAGGAAGAAGTCGTAGAAATCGCCGCCCACCTCCTTGGCGGGGTTCATGGTGGCATAGACCTCAAACTCCTGCCGCTCGGGGAAGGCGGGGAAGATCCGGGGCAGCATGTCCGCCTGGATCTGGGTGGCCACGTTGAGCTCCGCGCCGATGCGCTCCTTTTCGGCGGTGGCCTTCATGAACTCCCGGATATAGGAGATCATGTCCTCCTCCATCTTCCGGAAGGAGTCAGCCAGCAGCTCCACCTCGTCGCCGGTGCGGATGGGCGGCACATTGACGGTGGCGGTGCCTGCCGCCAGCTCCTCCTCGTTGCTCTGGATGAAGTCCCCGGTGGCCTGGGTCAGCAGATCGATGGGATGGAGCACCATCCGGCGCAGGATGAACAGGAAGGTAACCAGGAACACCGCCGCCACCGCCGCCAGCAGGCCCACCAGGGTGATCAGGAAGGTCTGCCGCGTGTTCATCACATCGTTCATGCTGATGTCTGCCATGACATAGCCGGCCATGGTGCCGTCCTCATGGAGCACCGGGGTCATGGCCGTCATCAGCCAGCCGTAGCTGGCGTCCCGCTGGACGATGGGCTCCACATCCAGGCCGGCCAGCAGCCTGTCCAGATTGTCCGCAAAGCCGCCGACCAGATCCACATAGGTGCCCAGGGCACAGTAGCCGCCGTCCTCATACTCCCCGCTCTCCCCGGTTTCCATATCCGAGTCGAACAGGAAGGTCACGCCCACGCCGTGGGGGCGAACCACATAGAGGTACTCCACATCGTTGCTGGCCACCAGATCCGAGATGAAGCTCTGGATCTCATAGTAGCGCTCATCCATCTCGCCGGTCTCATAGTAGCGATCCAGCTCGTCGGCGTCCAGCTGGCTGGCCAGGGTGCGCACCAGGTTCGTACCCAGCTGGTTGTAGTATTCCATCATGGAGGCGCTGAAGGTGCGGTAGCTGACCACGGCCGCCAAAAGGCCCAGCACCACGCACATGGTCACAATCAGCCCGGTCAGCTTTTTCCCCAGCGACCAGCGCACTTTTCGTTTCATCCTGAACACTCCCCCTCTTCCGCTTCCTGCTTCCCGGCAATCCGCTTGACCACCGTTACCGTGTCCATATCGCTGCCATGCTCAAACAGCACCTGCTCGCATGTGCGGCGGATAAACTCCGCGGCGTGCTCGGCCGCCTCGCCCTCGGTGTGATCCAGCGGATGGCGGCCGCCCATGCTGCCTTTCAGGCGCAGAATCACCAGCCCCTCGCCGGGCGGAACCGCGCACTCCGCCAGGAACCGGCTGTCCGGCTCGCTCTGGGCGCGGCAGAGGGCGAACAGCTCGTCCGCCACCACCATCAGCCTGGCCTGCCGCCGTCCCGTAATGTGGTTGGCCTCCATCTGGCCCCGGAGGAACTCCATCAGCTCTCCGCCGCCCTCCGCTCCGGCAGACAGGACGCAGTGGGCCTGCGCCCGATCCCTGCGGCGGTACTCCAGCGCCAGGACGGCGTATCCGCTGATCTGCCCCACGCGGTCGGCATAGGCGCCCGCCGCGTCGGTCACATAGCGCAGCTGCTCCTCCAGCTCCGCCTGGCGGCTGCCCGGTTCATTGAGCGTCAGGCGCAGCTGCTCCTGTCCGAAGGGCCTCCCCTCCCCGCCCTGGATGTCGTCCAGGCCGTCGGTATGGAAGAACATCCGGTCTCCCTGCCGCAGCTCCAGCTGCAGCTCCTGGTAGACCACGTTTTCGCTCTCCCCCAGCGGGGCATAGGAGAGATCCTTCATCCACTCATACCGATCCTGCCCGCGCATCAGCAGCGGCGGACGCTGACCGGCGCTGATGCAGGAGAAGGTGCCTGTTGTTCCGTCCAGCACCCCCACCAGCACGGGGAAGCTCATCCGGTCGCTCATTTCATACAGCTGGCGGTTGGCCGATGTCATGGCCTCCTTCAGCGACTGGCCGGTGCGCAGCTGGCTCTTGATGGTGGCCTGGGCCATGACGGTGTACAGCGCCCGGGACAGCTCCCCTCCGGGCACCTCGCCCACCATCAGGCAGAGCCTGTCGGGCCCCAGCAGGAAATAGTCGTAGAAGCAGCAGGAAAACTCCCTGCCCTGGTGGAGCCTCCCCCGGATGGCGAAGGGATACCCCCCCTCCCGCCGGGGCAGCTCCTTGGGCAGCATGGACAGGCTCAGTTCATTGGCCAGCTCGAGCTCGCTGTCCAGCCGCTGCTCCCGCACCGCCAGCTCCTTCTGCTCCATGTTGTTCAGATCAATCTCCACCAGCATCATGCGGAAGGCGTCGGACAGGGTGCGCAGCTCATCGTGGCTTTTGATCTTCACCGCGCTGAACGCCTTCCGGCTCTCCCCGCCCTCATAGCCCTGAGCCGCATCGGTGAGCTGCTGGATGGGGCGGATAAAGTTCCGGCGGATCAGAATGAGATAGACCACCACGAACACCAGCGTCAGAGCGGCCAGCAGTCCGCCGGTGTAGAGCAGGAAATTCCGCTGCTCCTGCATGACCTCGTTCATGCTGATATCCGCCATGACATAGCCGGCCATGGTGCCGTCGTCGTGAAGCACCGGAACCATGGCCGTCATCAGCCAGCCATAGCTGGGATCCTGCTGCACAATGGGCTCCACCTCCTGGCCGGCCAGGAGCCTGTCCAGGTTTTCCGCAAAGCCGCCCAGCAGCTCCACATACGTGCCCAGGGCGCAGTAGCCCCCGGACGTGTAGTCCCCGTTCTCCCCCATCTCCATGTCGGAGTCAAACAGGAAGGTGACCCCCACGCCGTGGGGTCGCACCACATAGAGGTACTCCACGTTGCCGCTGCTCTCCACCAGATCCGCGATGAACTTCTGGGTCTCATAATAGGCGTCGTCCATCTCCAGGGTCTCATAGTATTCGTCGAGCTTGTCGGGATCCAGCTGGCTGGCCAGGGTGCGCACCACGCTGGAGCCGATCTCCTTGTAAAAGGACATAACACGCCCCTGGTAAGTCCGGTAGCTGACAAACAGCGCCGTGGCGCTGAGAATCACGCTCATCGCCAGGATCATCACCACAATTTTCTTTCCAAGGGTAAACCGGATTTTTCGTTTCAAGTCCGTCCCGCCTCCTCCCGACTGTCCCTGCGGCTCACACCCGCACCACCAGCGTATTGAAGCCGGCATACCGGCGATAGAAAAACTCCCTGGCCTTTCTCTTGATCATCTTCACCCCGATGGCGTCCAGGCCGGTGCCCTCCTCCAGGCTGATCTCATCGGTGTTCATCTCAAAGGGGTTGAACCGCCGGGCGCTGTCCCGCACGTGGATGGTCACCGTGCCGTCATCATGGGGTACAATGGTCAGCTGGATATATCCGTCGTCCTCCGCAAAGGCGTTGTTGAGAATCGCCCCGCATACCTCCTCCACTGTGATGGTGGCGAAGTAGGCCTGCGCCGGACTGGCGTTCATCCGCTCCAGATAGGCGGACACCTCCTGCTCCACCGCGCCCAGATCGGCGCTCCTGCTGTCCAGGAAGGCGCTGTATACCCGACTGTCGTCCTCGTCCAGATACGTCCAGGAGCCCTTCTTCCGGTTGTAGAGAATCATCACCAGCAGGGTGGCCGCCTCCGCGCAGGGATACGTCCACCAGAACAGATCCGCCCCGCCCCGGCTCAGAATCAGGCTGAACGCCAGGAAAAACACGAACGACCGCAGGGTGAAGAACAGGTAGCTGGCAAACTCCTTCTCCAGCGTCTGGTAATAATAGGTCATCACCATGTTGATCCCCGACGGCAGCACGCACAGCGCGTAGATGCGGACGGCCACAGAGCCCATGGCCAGCTCCTCCGCGGTGCGCAGGCCGAAGGCAAAGCACACCCACTGTGGGATGACCATCAGGATGGCGATGACCACCACGCTCATGATAACCGCCACCTGGAACGCCTGCCGCAGGGTGCAGCGGATGTTGGACTTGTTGCACTCCCCGTGGAAGGTGCTCACCATGGGCTGGAGGGCCATGCTGATGGCGTCATAGACCGAGGCCGCCACCAGGGCCACATTGAAGACGATGCCGAACACGGCCACGCCCAGCTCCCCGCTGATGCCCATCAGCAGGCGGTTGCACACCAGGATGGTGATAAACTGGTAGACATACTGCACCGAGGTGGCAAAGCCCGTGCGGAAGGACTGCACCACCGCCGCACCGTCAAACCTGGGCCAGGTAAAGCGCAGGCAGCCCTTCTTCCGGATAAAATGGGTGAGGCTGAGCAGGATCATCACCGCAGCCCCCAGGCCGGTGGAGTACACCGAACCGGCCACGCCCATTTTCAGTACCACCACAAAGACGTAGTTGAACACGATGTCGATGGTGTTGCTGGTCACCAGGGCCGCGGCCGCCAGCTTGGGGTTATTGTCGCTGTTGACAAAGTAGTAAAACGGCCCCTGGCAGAACATGACGGGCACCAGGAGCAGCTGGGTGCGCACCAGGGCCTCGCAGTTCTCCCACAGCTCGGTTCCCGGCGTGCCCGCCCCCAGGAACGTGAGCACCTGGGGCAGGAAGATCTGTCCCAGCAGGCACAGCAGGATATTGGTGAACAGATCCGCGCGGAGCACATTGGCAAAAATGCGGTTGCCCTCCTCCGGCTTTCCCTCGCTGAGGGCGGTGGCATACCGGATGGAGCCGCCGATGGACAGGGAATAGCTGATGGTGTTGAAAAGCATATACACCGGCTGACCGATGCTGATGGCGCTCAGTCCCACCGGGCCGATCACATTCCCCACAAAGACGCAGTCGGCCAGGCCGCCAATGGCCAGGCCGAGACAGGAGAACAGGCTCGGCAGGAAAAAGCGGTAAAATGCCTTGCGGACAAAAATATTTTCCCGTCCTGTACGTGCAGTCATCAACATGTAATCAGTCCTTATTTAATGTCCAGAATATCCACAAAGCCCGTGATCTCAAAGACCTCCATGATGTCGGCGCATACATGGGTGACGGTCATGTGCCCTTGCTTGTTCATCCGCTTCTGGGCGCTCAGGATCACGCGCAGGCCCGCAGAGGACAGATAGAGCAGCTGCTCCAGATCCAGCGTCAGGTCGGTCACGCCGTCCAGGCTGGCATTGAGCTCCGCCTCCAGCTCCGGCGCGGTGGTGGTATCCAGCCGCCCCTCCAGGGCGATGGTGAGCTTCTTTCCTTCGGTGTGTTTGGTGATGGTCATGCTTTGCTTCCTCCCTTAAACTTCTTGACACTGAAGTCACAGCATCATCTGTAAATATCTGTTAATCCAGCAGATCCGCGTACTCCCGCAGCTCCTCCCGGACTACGACAATCTCATTTTTCTTCAGCTCCTGCACCGCCGCACGCAGCAGGTGGCGCATACCGATAGGCTGCTCCTCCAGGGCCGCCAGAAAGGCGGCGGAGAGCACGATGTTCTTGATGTGCCCGCCGGAGAGCTCGAACTTCTCCGCCAGGAAGGCCCAGTCGATGTCGCCGGACAAAGGGGCCTCCCGGGGGATGGTGCGGCGGTAGATCTCCTCCCGCATGGCCGGATCCGGGAAGGGGAAATGGATCACATAGGTAATGCGCCGCATAAATGCCGCGTCAATGTTGCCGATGAGGTTGGTTGCCATGATGCACACCCCGTCGTGCTCCTCAATCTGCTGCAGCAGATAGGCCACCTCCACGTTGGCGTTCCGGTCGTGGGCATCCTTCACCTCGCTGCGCTTGCCGAAGATGGCGTCGCACTCGTCGAAGAAGAGGATGCAGTTGGACTTCCTGGCCTCGTTAAAGACCGCCTGGAGGTTCTTCTCCGTCTCGCCGATGTACTTGCTGACAATCTGGGAGATGTTGATCTTGTAGAGCTCCATATTCAGCTCATTGGCGATGACCTGGGCGCACATGGTCTTCCCGGTGCCCGGCGCCCCGGCAAAGAGAATGGAGAGCCCCCTGCCATAGGTGATCTTCCGGTCAAAGCCCCACTCGCTGTAAACCCGGTGCCGGAATCGGATGTGGCCGCACGCGTGCCGGAGCAGCCGCTTCTGCTCCGGCGGCATGACCACATCGTCCCACTGGAAGGCGGGTCGGACGGGGGTGGCCAGATCTCCCAGCTTGTGAACCACCTGGCGGTAGCAGCACTGGTGCATCTGGCGGCTGGGGATGGCCGACAGGCCGTCCAGCCGGATCAGCCCCACCGCCTGGCGGCAGGCCAGCTCTACCTGCCGGGGGGAGAAGCGGAATTTGGAGGCCAGCTCTTCCACGGTCAGGCCGTCGCCCAGGGGGGTGTCCCCGAGGAAAGCCCGGAAGAGGGCAATGCGCTCGTCTTCGGTGGTGTCCGGCAGCTCCAGCTCTACAGTCAGCCGATCCAGCCGGGCCCGGATGGGCAGCCGGGAGAGGAAAAACACCTTCTCATGGGCGGGCTCCAGAGCCAGGATGGCCTGGAGCAGCTTCCCCTCGGCCGGGAGCGGCCTGCCATCCGCATCCTGCCCCTCCATATGCCCGCAGCAAAGGCAGGCGCCCGTGAGCCGGGCCGTCAGAATCCCCTCCCGGGCCCGCTCCTCCGGGCTGTCACAGTCCAGGGAGAGGAAGACGCAGCGCTCCCCCGTCCGGGCCATCAGGTGCTCCACCTGGAATCGCTTGCCGGAGCCCGGGCCGCCGGTGAGGCAGATGACCCGCTGCCCCGGCTCCCGATAGAGCAGCTCCAGCCGGCGCGCCGTCTCCTGCCCGATGACCAGGGGGCCGCCCGGGCGCTCCGCCGCGCCGTCGAACAGCCGCAGGCCGGGCATCGGGGCTACCGTGCCGGTGCTGAGGTATTCCAGCACAATGGGGTGCAGAACCAGCTGCCCCGCCGCCAGCCGCTCCCGGTCAAAAAGGCCGGTGAAGGTGTCCCGCCGGGAAAACCGGGAGAGATACGCCTCCAAAGTGGCGTCCGGAGGAAGAAACAGCTGCACCGCCAGTGCCGGCGAGGGGGCTTTTCTGGTGATGTCGTCCTGGAGGTAGGCAAAGAGCTTTTCGTACTTCTGATCCAGGGTGCCGGCGTAGGCCAGAATCACGCAGTCCCGCTGGAAGTCGTCCAGGCCGCACCGGCTGAAAAGCTGCGCCAGGGGAAATTCCTGCTCTGTCCGGTTCAGCCGGGCCCGGATCGCGGCATGGGAGGCCCCCAGCTGGGCGGCCTCCTCCCCATCCAGCTGGGCGGCCAGGCCCAGCTGGGCCGCCTTGGCCAGGTTGTGCTCAAACTCCTCCCGGCTGACCACCAGCCCCATCATATTCCGCATATCGTTTCTGGGCCCCAGCCACTGGTGGTGCTTGTAGAAAAAGTACAGCCGCAGATCCAGCCAGGCAAAGAGATCGTCCATCAGCTCCCACTGGCTGCTATAGCCCCGGTCTATCTTTTCATAGGCCACGTCCTGTAGATCGTATTCTTCCATGGCCGCTCTCCTCCTTCCCTGTCCTTGCCCTCCCGCCCTACGGCGTTTTCACGGTCATCGCCGGCGTGACGCTCACCTGGATCACGCCGCCGTAGGCGCATGTGAGCTTGCTGGTGTTGTTCAGCAGGGGCCGGCCGCACACGGTTACCGTGGGGCAGCCCGGAGCCCAGCTCACCGTGGCGGGGATGCAGGGCATGGGCGTGAGCGCCCCCATGGCCGCCGCCGTGGCCGACGCCACCGTCGGATTGGACAGGCTGGAGCACATGCCGAAGGTGGGCAGATTGGCCATGGTTCCATCCATGATGGTGGCCGCGGGCATGCCGCACATGGTCACGGTCTGCTGACTGGTCACCGTCAGCACGGCGGGCGCCGCGCCGAAGGGGCAGGTGCACGTTGCTGTCTGAACCACCGGATTTGCCATAGCTGTTTCTCCTTCCTGGGGCTTGTTGGAACATGGGCGATGTGCCCGGCGGCGAGGGATTTTGGGCCGCCGGCAGGCAGTTCTTACGCGGGAATCCTGGCGGATTTCAAGGGAAAACTGCGCCGTCCAGGGGGCAAAAGGCCCGCCGATCGGGCATGGCGGCAAGTTTCAAACAGGCCCTGGGTCTCCCACCCTTCATATCCGGACGTCCAGCCGGTTCACGCCCCGTTCCAGCGGCAGGCTGGCCAGCAGGCCCCCCGCCTCCCCGCAGATCTCCAGGGTGCACGGGCTTTCAAACACGGCGGACAGGTGCCCGAACCGGTCGGTGTGGTATCGCTGGGCGGGCAGCAGGATGCGGCTGCGGCCGTGGGGGCGGCGGAGCGGCTCCGCCAGTGCGGCCGTCTCCTCCGCCAGGCTCCGCAGATGCACAATCTCGCTGTCCGCGCCGTCGGCAATGAGATAGGGGCCCGGGGGAACGGCCGCCTCCGCCCCCTTGCAGTACAGGCGGAACTGCTGCGCGCCCGCCTCCGCCCTGGTCTGGGCGATCTTCAGCTCCCAGCGGGCGGGGGCGGCCAGCCACAGCTGCCGCCCGGAGACCGGCGCCCCGTTTTCCGTCACGGTCAGCTCCGCCCGGACGACCTCCTCCCGGAAGGGGTAGCCCGGCCCCGGCTTCATGGTGATCTCCAGCTCCAGGGTGCCCCCCTCCACGGGGAAGTCCACCCATTCCTCCTGGTAGCCGTGGCACCGCAGGGCCAGGCGGTGGGGGCCCTGGCTCAGGTTCAGCAGGATCAGATACCCGCCGGGCTTGGCCAGGGGCCGCACCGGGGCCCCGTCCAGGGCGCACAGGAGAGAGGCGCCCTCCAGGGGCCGGCCGGTGTAGCCGTCCCGCACCCGGCAGACGGCGCTGGCATGAAAGGCAATCATAGGCCGCCTCCCTGGGGGGTCTGCCGGGTATGGATCTCCACGTCGGTGACCCGGCTGAACCGGCGCTCCCGCCGGGAGTCGATCTCCACGCCGGTGAGCATCACAACGAAGGACAGCTTATAGGTGCTGGAGGTGTTGTTCCAGATCTTGAGCAGCTGATCCTGGTTGGTCTTTTCCAGCACCACCCGGACTGTGGCATTCTGCTCCGCCAGGGAGCCGCCCAGATACTTGGCGTCGATCACCGGATGATCCTTGAGCACCTGGAGGGCCGCCCCCACCATGCGGTACTGGTCGGCCTCCTTGAGCTGGGCGGGGGCCTTGGAGTGGGCGGTCACCAGAAAACGGAGGTTATACCGGGCAGGCCGGATGCGCTCCCGATCCCGGCCGACCTGGTAATAGCCGCTCTCCACCCCCTGGGTGTCCTCCTCCACCTGGTAGAGGTAGAGGGTGAGCTGGTTGTTTTCGCTCTCGTGGGGGGAGCACAGGGAGATCAGCTCCCGGTTGCCGATGGGCTCCGGGGTCAGATTGTCCCGCAGCAGCTCCACCAGGGCGGCTCCCGCCTCCACCAGAGCCGTATAGTCTGCCATATAGCCACTTCCTTTCTCAGGCTCCGCCTACCAGCGTGTAGGAGTCATCCGCAGCCTCCCCGGCCGCCGGGGTTTCCTCGGGCGCCGGAGCTGCCGACGGGGCGGGGCTGGCGGTGGCCTGGGCCTCCTCCTGGATGGCCTGGGCCGCCTCCTCCTCCCGCTGTGCCCGATCCTCCTCCGCCTCCTGGGCGGCGGCCTCGCCCCGGAGGATCTCGCTCTGGAACAGGGCGGCAAAGGTGTCCGCCATCCAGTCGTACTCCCCGGCGATCCAGCCGCCGGACAGGGTGTTCAGGGCATTGGCCTGGCGGGTGAACTCCCCAACCGCCTGGTACAGGGCGGCCACCGCCTCATTCTGGGCGCACTGGGCGGCGTACAGCGACGCCTTGTCCGCGGTGCCCCTGGCATAGGCCTGGGTCTGGGCCTCCACATCGGCGGCAGCCTGCTCCACCTCGGTCTGTGCGGAGCGAATGGACTCATAGGCCATGCTGAGATCCAGCACCGCCGAGGTGATCTGCCGCTGCAGCGCGTCCGTATCCACCTCATACCGGCCGGCGGCCACCGACACGGCGTAGAGCCGCGCCGCCTCATACAGGGCGGCGGCATCCAGCTCCACCGGGTCAAAGGTGAGGAGCACCGCCGCCAGATCATAGTCGTCCGGACTCAGCTTGCACAGCTCCTGGATGGTCAGCAGGGCCTGCTCCCGGGCGGTCTCATACTGGGCCAGCCGGCGATCCAGGCTGTCCAGCTCAGACTGGGCGCTGTCCACGGCGGTCTGGGTGCCGCTGCCCCGGGAGAGCTGGGTCTGGGCCTCGGCCAGATTCTGCTGCAGCAGGGGCTGGCTGCCCTCCAGGGCGGTGAGCATCTGGCCATAGACGTAGTAGTCTGTCAGGGCGTCCACCAGCTCCTGTCCGCTGTCGGCGGTGAGCATCAGGCCCAGCAGCCGCTCCACATCGCCCTGCTGAACGGTGCCGCCGGAGCCCGCGCCGGAGCTTCCGGCCCCCTCCAGGGCGGAGAGCAGGGCATCCAGCCGTTCCTGGGCCTGGGACACCGAGGAATCCACCGAGGTGCCGTCCCCGCCGGGCAGGGTCATATCCCGGCTCCAGTAGAGCTCCGCCGGGGCGGCGCCCTCCTCCGTGCTGAGGAGGGTGCATACATAGTCCTCATAGCGGTACTGGCTCTGATACCAGTCGCCCCCCACCGTGCCGTCGGGCCGGTAGGCCGCCCCCTGGAAGGATGCGACAGTGGGCTCCGGCTCCCGCTCCGCGGCAGCCCAGTCCCGGGCCTCCGCCAGATCGCGCCAGGGCAGCAGGGTCTCCGCGGCCGAGCCCGCCTCCGGGGCGAACCACAGCCGGTACACCTGGGCCTCCGTCTCCCCCTGCTGATAGCTGCACAGGGCGGTGAGGCCCAGCGCCTCGTTGACAATGACAAAGCCGGTGCCCTGATCGGTTTCGGTGAGGGACGCCTCCCCGAAGGCCGCCCGCAGCTCCTCCGCCGTGAGGGTGAGCAGCCAGGCCCCGTCCAGGGTGCCCTGGTCAAACTCCCCGGCGTAGACCGGGTCGCCGCTCTCCGCGTAGAGGGTGCCGAAGCCGTCGGGGGTCAGATCGTCCGCCCCGCCGTCGTACCACAGCTTGCCGCTCCGGTACCACTGGATGGCGCCGTTGGCGGCCCCGGCGGTGAACTCGGCCTGGATCTGGTCGCCATTGTCCAGAAAGCGGGTGCCGGTGCCGTCGTAGAGGCCCCCAGCAAAGGAGCCCTTGTACCGGACAGAGCCGTCGGCGTTGTACTCGGTGCCCTCCCCCTCGTAGAGGCCGCCGGAGAAATTGCCCACGTAGGCCCGGGTGCCGCTGGAATAGTAGGCCGTGCCCACCCCCTCGTACACTCCGGCGGAGAAGGAACCCTTGTACCGGACGGAGCCGTCGGCGCTGTACTCGGTGCCCTCTCCCTCGTAGAGGCCGTTCACAAAGGCCCCCTCATAGCACATAACCCCGTCGGAATAGGCGGTGCCCATGCCGTTGGCCGTGCCGGCGGAGAAATCCCCCTGATAGACCAGCACACCCGCCTCATACCGGGAGCCGGTACCGTCATAGAGGCCGTCCACAAAGTTCCCCTCATAGACCAGCAGGCCGTCCTCGTCATACTCCGTGCCCCGGCCCTGGAGGAGGCCGTCCTGCAGGGTGCCGCTGTACCTGGGATTCTTCTTGGCCTCGTCGTAATAGATGACAACCCGGCCCGACCAGGTCTCCAGCTCCGGATCGTCCTGCCAGAGGCGGGCGGTGAAGAAGGTGCGCAGCAGGAAGGGCCAGATCACAAAGTAGATCAGCAGGGCCAGCAGCACCACCCCGATGGCCAGCAGGATCAGGAAGGACTTGGAGATGAACAGCCGCCGGGTCTCAATATAGTCCTCCCGCCTGGTGGGCTTCTTCACCGCCGCGGCCGCCCCCTGGAGGGAGGCGGAGGCCACCTTGGTGGCCTGCCTGGAGAAGTTGGTGATGCGGCGCAGATAAGACCACACCCCCACCAGCTTCCGGGTGAAGAAGGCCCGGATGGTGCGGAAAAAGATCCCGAAGGAGTTGGTCAGTTGTCGCAGCAGATAACTCAGCAAAGGTATATCCCCCTATGTATCCGTGAAAGGCTTTACCACGCAAAGATGCCCAGCCGGAACAGCAGAATCACGCCCGCGCAGACCGCGGCCAGCAGAAGCACGGCCCCCACCCCCCGGCGGAGCAGCCGGCTCCGGTAGTCCGCCGCCTCGTGGATGGGCTGCACCGGGGAGCGGCGCACATAGCCGTCCGCCGCCTGCCGGGGCCGGGGCCGGTCGGCGGCCGCCGTGGCCCGGGGTTCGCCGGCCGTCCGCCGGCGGTCTCTCCCGGCCGCCCGCTTCACCGCGGCCTCCCCCTCCCGGATGGCCTTCCCGGTGAGCCGGGAGGCCTGGTTCACCAGGCTGGTGTCCCGGCGCAGGCTGGCCGACGCCCGGCTCACCGCGTTTTTCGCGGCCGCCTCCGCCTGCTGCCGGATGATGTCAAATTGTGTGATTCCCATGGTGCAAGACCTCCCCAGTTTGGCGCAGTCACAGGCCGGAATCCAGGCTGATCTCCTCCTCCGGCCGCTTTTCCAGGCGGTCGGCCAGGTACAGGTAATAGCGGGCCCCTCCGTCCCCGGTATTGTGGTGAACCAGGCTCAGGAAGATGCGCTTGGCCTTGGAGAAATCCCGGCTGTACAGGGCGTAGACCCCCTCAGAGAAGCGGCTGCCGGTGGCCTCCTTCACCTTGCGGATGTCGTAGGGATCCCCGTCAAAAATCTCGTAGGTGCGGACGGGCTGGCCCCTCTCCAGGCACTTGCCCATATACCGGCTGCCATAGCCCCTGGCCCCGTCCAGCACCGCCTCGGTGCACAGGATGTTGGCCTCCAGCCGGCCGCACAGCGCCACCAGATGGCGGGCCACCGAGAAGCTGGCGGAGATGGAGGCGGGCTCGATCTGGTTCTCGTCGCCCACCACGCCCAGCATCACGTCCCCTTCGTCCAGGGCGATGCGCACCTCCACCGGGGGACGTCCCTCCGCCTCCCGCTCCCGGTTCAGCTCCAGGATCTCCTGCTGCACCGCCACGGCGGTGCTCACCGCCGCGGCGCTGCCCCCCTCAAACACCGCGTCGTAGCCGTCGTAGGCGAAGTTGAAGACCGCCCCGCCCTTGCCGTTGACGATGGACGCGGTGCGCTCGATGACCTCGTTGAGATTGTCGAACAGCTCCCGTCCGCTCTTCTCATACACCTGGTTGGGGAAGTGGAAGGAGAGCATCATGGCCGCCAGGTGGCGGGAGACAAAGGTCTGCTTATCCACCTCCAGGATGCTGGTCTTTCCCAGCAGGGACAGCACCCGCTCCGGCACGAACCGGCGGTAGGACTGGGCCAGCTCGCTCTGCTGCCGATCCACGTCCTGGAGGGCGGCGGACAGGGCGTTCACATCGTCGGCCAGGCTGGTCAGCTCATCGCCGCCGCCCAGCCTTACGGCCACATCCCGCTCTCCCGCCGCCAGCCGCTCCATGCCGCGGAGCGCCCGGCGCAGGCCGATGGTGATCCAGCACAAAATGGCCAGGGAGACCGCGGTGAGGAGCACGGCCAGCGCCGTCAGGCCCTGGATCATCCACCGGCAGCTGCTCCGCCCGTGCTCCAGCAGGGCGCTCCCGTCCACATCCACCGCCAGCAGGAGATCCCCCTCCGTCCGGTAGAGAAGATAGCGGGTCTCGCCCCCCTGGGAACGGCTCCAGAACACAGAGCCATCTGTCCTGGCCTCCTCCGCCCGGCTTCGGTCGAAGCTGGGACTCAGCTCCGCCCGCAGGCCGGCCGCCCGGCCGGCATTGTCCCGCTCCAGCGTCCAGACGCCGCTCTCGTCCACCCGATACACCGATACGGCCGTGTCGGCATAGAGTCCGCCCTCCGCCCCGGCCAGGCTGTCTCCCAGGCGATCCGGGAGCTCCGCGTCGTCCATGGGGAGGGTCTGGAGCAGCTGCGCGGTGACGGCGCCGGTCAGCCCGGCGGCCTCCCGCTCCGCCGACGTCCGGCTGACGGGGAGCACCGCCCCCCGCACCAGGATACCCACGCCCAGGGCGGCGGCCGCAGCCGTCAGCACGCCCCAGCGCAGCAGCAGGGGCAGGCGGAATCTGCGCTGCTCACACACCGCGTACCACAGCAGGACGGTGACCGCCGCCACCGCCGCGGCCATCCCCGCCAGGATCAGCCCGCACTGGGCCGCCGGGCGATAGAGCATCCCGCTGAGATCCGACACCACGCTCCCCCGATCCAGCAGCAGGCGGCGGCCCTCCATCAGCAGCAGGACATCCCCGTCCCGGGTCAGATGCAGATCGCTGCATGCATCCAGATCGTAGGCGTCTTTTTCCAGGGTCAGGTAGGAATAGGGCTGCCAGTCGGCAAAGTCGGCATAAAACACCTCAAGACTGGCACCGTCCACGTAGTAAACGCCTGTACCAGCCTGGGTCAGCTGTATGATATTCTCCCCGTCCGTCAGGGGGATGGGCTCCCGGTCGGTGCGGATCAGACTGTCCCCGGCGGCCAGCACCAGAGTGCCGTCGGACAGGGCCAGGGCGGCACGCAGGCCGGGCTGCTCCACACTCTCTATCTGCTCCAGGCCGCTGGAGGCGCTGGTTCGCTGGTAAAACTCGGCGGTATCACCCCGGAGCAGGGCAAAGGTGACCACGCTGTCCACCTGGGAGAAGCTGGACAGGGTCAAGGCCGACATCTGCTCCTGGAGGTTTCCGCCCGGGCAGGGCTCGCTGAGCAGCAGCTCCGCCGCCGCGCCCTCCTGCGTGATCCGGTAGAGCTCCAGGCGGGTCTCCTCCTCCGTGTTGTAGAGGCCCAGGTAGACCGCTCCGCCTGCCGCCGGGTAGAGCAGGGCGGGCGTGCTCTCCTCGGGCAGGCCCTCCGCCGTCAGCCGCCATACCCCGGTTCGCCGGCCGGTCTGATCACCGACCACCAGCTGATAGCCCCGGTCAGTCCGGCCCAGGGCATAGATGCCGCCCTCTGCGTCGGAGGCGGCGAGCAGATATTCCGCCCTTCCCGTTCCGGTGCGCAGGACGGACAGGCAGTCCGCCCCGATATCCCAGAACAGCAGGGCCGTGCCGCAGCCCAGCAGGGCCAGGATCAGCACGAATATTCCCAGCTTTTTCAGTCCCGCCACGTTCCTCACCTCCGCTTCCGCCGGGCGGCCCGCCGCTTGGTGCGCCCCCACAGCAAGGCGCACCAGCGCCGAAAGAAATTCTTTTTGTCCAGCGCCTCATAGGCCGCCCGGATCCGTCCCTCCTGCTCCCGCCACAGGCCGTAGAGCTGCACCGCGTTCCGGCAGAGCCCCTGCTCCAGCTCGTCCAGGAACTCCAGTTCCTCCCTGGGCGAGGCAAAGCGGGGCAGCAGGATCTTGCGCACCTGGTCTGTTGCCAGGTAGACCACCTCGCGCTCATTCATTCCCTCCATGGGAACCACCCGAAAGCGCAGGCGGAGGGTGTTGCTCTTCTCGTCCACCCGCACGTTCTCCGACAGCAGGGCGGCACAGCTCACCTCCGGGGGGAAGTCCGCCATGCTCAGAGCCAGGTGGAGGAGCTTTTCCGCATAGTCCAGCCGGGTCTGCCAGCTGTGCCGATCCCCCCGGTAGAACACCTGGTCGATGGGAACCCCGCCGCAGTCGTCAAACACGGTGACCAGGCTCTCCCCCTCCAGAAACATCCCCTGGAACTCCGGACAGGCGGAGAGCCGGTCGAAGCAGGGCAGGAACGCCCGCAGCAGCGGCCCCTCGTAGATATTGAGCAGACAGGATCGCTTCTCCCGATCCAGGATGTCCACCGCCTCTGCGCAGGCGTAGTTCTCCCGGGTCTCCAGCACCCGGACAAGCTTATACCGCTCCCGTACCAGCAGGGTATCCAAGCCTCTTCCCTCCTCTCCGCCCGGCGGAGCCGATTTATTCCACGATCACAAAGGCGCTGGCCGTCACTTTCTCATCCGCCCCCGCCGTGGCGGTGATCTCATAGGTGCCGGGCAGCTCCGGCGCCTGGTAGAGCCCGTTCCGGTCGATGGCGCCGCCGTTCTCCTCCCGGACGGCCCAGGTGACGCTCTTGTCCTCGCTGCCCACCACGTCGGCCTGGAACTGGAGCTTGCCCCGGCAGCTCAGCCGGGAGAACTCCGGCGTCACCGACAGGCTCACCCGCCGCTGGGACAGGATGCGGCTGGTGTCCCGCTCCGGCTTCTGGGCAAAGTAGTGCACCCGCACCAGGTTGCCGTCCACCGTGTCGTGGAGCCACAGGCCGATGCGCATGGTGCCCCGCTCCGGGTACACCACGGCGGCCGCCTCCACCCACGGGGGGGAGAGCTTGATGTTCTTGGACTTGAACACCTCGCTGTTGCCGCACAGCAGGGCGGTCTCCTCCTTCTCGCTGTCCACAAACTCCACACTCAGGCGCACATCCACCGCCCCGGCCCCCAGGCCGTGGGCAATCTCCTCGGAGAACACCCGGCTGTTGACCCGGATGCCGCCGGGCATGGTGAGATCCACCGTGCCGTGGGCCACGGCGTAGTCATACTGCTCCGGGGACGGGATGCCGAAGTCCAGATGGAGCGTCCCGACAGAGGGCTGGTACACCGCCTTCACGTCCGGCTTCTGCCAGTACTCCAGGCTGCGCACCGAGGTGGTCACGGTAAAGTCCCCGGCGCCGCCCGCGCCCTGCTCCGCCTCGCGGGAGACGGACTGCTGGAAGGGCAGGCTGGTGACGGAGCCCACAAACACCCCGCCGGCGGAGTGGATCAGCTCCAGCTTGGCCAGGTAGATGGGCAGCTCCCGCCCCCGCAGGTGCCGCTCCAGATCGTCCAGCCGCTGGCGGCGCATGCGGCAGTCCTCCTGATCCCGGCACAGGTGGACGGCGGCCTCCACGGTCAGGTAGTTCTTGTAGTGGTGGCTGCCCAGCTCCACATTGAGCTCACAGCTGCCGGGGAACATCTGGCTGTCCACATCACTGAGGGCCCGGACCCGCAGGGGGAAGTCCACAGTATAGACGCACCGCTTCTCCTCCCGGCTCTCCCGCCAGGCCAGGCGCACCCGGCCGTTGTCGCTCTCCACAAAGGTGTTCTCCCCCTCCAGGGTGAACTGAACCGGCGGAGTATTCTCATTCTTCACCACCAGCACGCTGGCCTGGAACTCCTCCCCGCTGCACACGTTGGCGGGCACGGAGAGCACCAGGATCAGATCGTCGCTCTGGTAGAGCACCGACACGTTCTCCCGGCCGGAAGCCTCCAGCAGGCTCTGGTAGGCGGGCGGCTCGGCGGTGAGGTAGAGGCGGAAGCCCTCCCGGGTCAGGTCGAACTGCTGCCCCTCCCCCGCGTCGGCGCCGGTGGCGTTCACCGGCTCCACATCCTCCTGGGCATAGGACAGGCAGAGGAAGGCGTCCTTTTTGCCTTCCAGGGTCTCCTGCCCCTCCAGCATCTGGAGCTTCCGGAACAGGGTCTCGGGCAGGACAATCTCCCGCCCCTGGTAGTCCAGGGCCACGCCGCTCTCGATCATCAGGGTGGACTCGTCGCTGGCGGTCACCCCCAGGCCGCATACCACGCCCGCTCCGTGGAGCAGCCGGTTGAGCAGCGCCCGCTTGGAGCAGTGATAGCGCTGCTCCACCTCGAAATCCCGGACGGTGAGCAGCTTGCCGTAGAAATACCGGTTGCGCTCAAAGGGAAAAAAGTTAGCGTGATTCATGGTTGGCTCCTCCGATCGTGGTATCGTAGTGAATGGTCACCTGCTCGTCAATGGCTGCCGGCACATAGCCCCCCACCCGGGAGTTGACCCCCAGGTAGGTGTGCCAGTCCAGCTGGATGCAGGGCTTGAGCTGTACCATCTGCATGCTCATGCCGGCGGGGATGACCTCCTCCATATCCCGCTGGAACTGCTGCCGCTCCCGCTGGCTGGAGAAGGTGTCCTCGGGCAGGAGAACGAAAAAGCGGTAGGGATCCTCCCCGTACAGCCGCCGGTAGAGCTCCGGATCGGCGCAGTCCGGCCGGTTGGGGGAGACCTGGAAGTGCTCGATGAGAATGGGATCCTTTCCCGTGAGGCGGCGCACGCTCCGCCGCACCCCCTCCACGGTATAGAGCTGCTCGTAATCGGGCAGGGCGGTGCGGATGCGCGCACGCAGCACCTCATCGCTGTCCGCCCCCTCCACGCACACCCAGGAGGCCAGATACCGCAGCAATTCCCCCCGGGCATATCCGTAGTCCATCCGGCCGGGCAGGCCGTCGATGGCATGCTCCATATCACTGAACACGCTGTTGAAAACGGAGAGGAAGCGGCGGGTAAACTCGTCCTCCTGATAGATGGCGGGCAGGTAGTCCACCATGTGATCCCCCCGCATCCAGAGGCGGACGGCGTGGATCACCGGGCGGGCGGCCCCGGTGGCCGTCAGCTCCGCCATGAGCCACAGATAACGCCCTGTCCGCCGGAGGAGGCAGTCGCCGCTCTCCCCCACCGGGGCGCCGAAGATTTCCCGCAGAGCCGGCACAGGATCTTCCCCCAGGCTGTGAAGCCCCTGATCCAGATCTGCCCAGTCTCCCCACTGCCTGGTATCGGAGGCGCGGGCGTAGATCCGCAGGGCGGTGTCCGGCGGCAGGTCGGCCTCCACCAGCACCCGATCCCAGGCAAAGCCGTTCTCTCCGCTGTCCACCGCCGGCAGGCAGTACACGCCGGTGACGGCCCCGGTGCCGCCCAGCCGCAGCCCGTCCCCCCACGGTTCAATGTGGTGGAACAGGCCGCCCATCCACTGTTCGGCGCAGCAGAATACCATCTGGGCCTGTATTGGCTCCATGCCTCCTTCACGCTCCTTCTCTCACCATGTCAGTGTCCGATCCGCTCCACCGGAAGGCGCTCCACGTGCAGCGCCCGGAGCTTTGGAATGGCCCGCCGGGGCTGCCGGATATCCCCCTCCCCGGTCTGGTAGCAGCCGGGGCTGGCAGTCCGCAGATCCACCTTCCGCACCTGGAGGACGCCGGGGGCGGCCTGGACACAGGCGGCCGCATCCCCCGCCCGGAGGATTCCGCCGATGCCGGAGCCGGCCAGCCAGGCCTCCAGAGCGCTCCGGATGGCCGCTTCCACGCCATCCTCCCCGCCCCGCAGGGAGACGGTTATCTCCAGCTCCACGTAGACCGGAGGCACCACCTTCACCCGGGTGCCGATGGGCCGCACCGCGTCCAGCTGGCGCTGTACCGCCGCCAGGAAGCGGCCGTCGGGCAGGGGCCTCGCCCCCGCCCCGTCGGGCACCACCACCACCGTCACCGTGGGCATCCGGCTGACGCCGGTGGGCTCGTCGGGGTCATAGGCGGGCAGGGCCCTGGCCGCCGCCACCCGCAGGCCGGGGGTCTCCGCGGCAAGCCGCTCATAGTCATCGGCGGAGACGCACTTCCGGGTGGTGTTCAGCGTCCGCAGGAGCCGGTTCTGCGCCTGCCCCGCCGTCTCCCGCTCCGCGCCGCCTCCGGCGGCGCTGTTGCGCACCGCCGTGCCGTCTTCCTCAAAGCTCAGATTCTCTCCCCCGGGGATGTTGCCGCCTCCGCAGTAGGACAGGGTCAGGCTGGCCGCCAGCACCGCCCCCTTCCCCGGGTGGAGCAGGGCCCCGTGCTCTCCGTCGCCGAAGGTGATGGTCTCCCGGACAGAGTCGTAAGTAAACACATGATCCCTGGGGCCGCAGGCCTGGAGATCCTCCACGCACCGCCACAGGGCGGGGCGGATGCTTCCGTCCCGATCCAGGGTGTTGCACAGCAGGGTGAAGTCCTCTGTCAGGACGGTGCGGCCCTCCAGATCCAGGAAAAAGGTCTCGCCGGGCAGCCCCTGGGCGTCAAAGAGGAGGCGGCTGCTGTGCCCGGCGTCCAGGCTGATCACCAGCACGTTGTCCCCTCCATCCTGTGCCGCGGCGGAGGTGTCCGCCTGGAGCAGGCGCCCGTCCTGGGTGGCCGCAGCCTGCCAGCGATCCGTCTGCTCCCAGCGCTCCGCCGTGCGCACAAAGACCGCCAGCTCCCCGTCTCTCGCCTGGGCATCCGCCAGCAGGGCCGTCCAGTCCGGCCCGGCCGCCGCCCGGAACCAGTGGCTCCTGGCCCAGGTCTCCCGCTGGAGGGCGGGCCACCGGCCCGCGGACAGGCCGGACAGGCGCACGCTCTCCTCACAGCCGGGATCCTCCAGGGTGACGCTCAGCCAGTGCAGGCCGTCCGGCCCGGCGGGCCATCCGCCCTCCGGCCGGAGAACCACATAGCCGCTGACGCTCAGGCCGTGGGTGTCGTCCCGCAGCACCGCCGTATCCGCCGCCCCCTCGCAGTTCCAGCGGAGCACACGGGGGGCCTGGCCGGGAGAGGCAAAGGGGTTGCGCGGCACGCCGTCCGGGGGAACCACCTCAAACCACAGGCGCAGCGCCCCCTCCCCCAGCCGGGAGAATCCGACCCGCAGCGCGGAGGGGGCCTCCCCCGGCCCGCCGAAGGGGCGGAAGGTAATCGGGCGTCCGCCCAGCAGCTCCCCCACGTCGGCCGTCCCATCCTCCCGGGCCACGCAGACCCGGGCCAGCGCCGGCCTCCGGGCGGGCACGCCCTCGGCCAGCTCAAAGGGGATCCCCTCCCGGGTGATCAGCCGGGCAAAGGGGAGCCGGGCGGGGCCGTCCGGCTCCAGCTCCACCGCACAGGCCGCCGGCGCCGCCGGCCGGGGGGATATCCCCGCCAGCTTGAGCAGCTTCCATTTCAGCCCGTCGGTGAACTGATTCATCTGGTACTGCTGGAGCTCTTTGTACCAGGCCATCAGCTCCAGAACCGTGATGCCTGGGTCGTGGGCGTTGTGGTCTGTCCAGGCCGGACACAGCCACGGAAGCCGGCCCTCCGCTGCCTGCACAATCTCCTCATAGGTCTGGTCGTCCAGATTCCGGGCCTTGAGCACGGGGCTGTCCCTCCCTTCCTGTGGTGTTCGTTTTACTCAGCTTGGATAAAATGATATCCGCTTCTGACGGTGGCGTAGGGGAAGGCGTTGTCGTCCTCCAGCGCCACCACCCGCTGCACGCCGGACTGGTCGTACCGCCCCTCCAGCAGGATGCTGCGCACCAGGCGCACGTTGGGGGTGTCCCGCACCGTCTGCCACACCTGGGCGATGCGCAGCTGGCTGCCGATCTCCCGCTCCCGCCAGCGGAGGTTGATGAGCTCCTCCAGCCGGCGGGCGATCTCCTGCTGGGTGACGGCCCCCAGATCCGGGTTCTCCATCTCCACCGTGATGCTGCTGCTGACGGTGATGACGGTGGAGCCCACCACATGCAGGCGGCCCTCCGCCAGCATCACGCAGTCGCACCGCCGGGAGAGCTCGTCGTAAATGCGCTCGCACAGCTCGTCGGTGACCCGCTGGTTGTCCAGGTCGCACCCCTCCACCACCACGCTGACGTGGCCGGGGGCGCGGGCCCCGGCGGCATCCCGGCCGGGGAAGCACTTGACATGCCGGGCCTGGGGGAAATCCTGGATGACAATCTCCTCAAAATCCCGCGCCCCGGCGGCCCGGTTCCGGTGCCGCAGGCGCCGGGAGCCGATGGCGTCCGCCTTCTCCGGGGAAAATCGCTCGGTGCCGCCGCTCATGGCGGTCAGGTTCTCCACCCGGCTGATGCGGGGCAGTGCGCCGATAAGCTCGGTGACCGTGCCGGCGGGCCGGTTTCCCCGGCTGCCTCCGCCAAAGGAGTAGGATACCCGGATGTTTTCCCTCCCCTGGGGAGGCACCCGTCCGTGTATTCCGTCGCCGAAGGTGATGACGCCCTCATAGGGCTCCAGGCTGAAGCAGCGCTCCTCCGGCCCGGCCATGGCCAGCTCGTCCCGGCGCTCCCACGCCACCCAGCAGTGGGCCAGGGCACCTCCCTCCCACTCCAGGTTCACCCGGCCAGGGAGGTCGCCCGCCAGCTTTTCCGCGTCGGCCAGCGCCAGGGCGCCCGCCTCATCCACCCACACCTGGGCCCCCAGCACCGGGCTGTGGAGCAGCTCCAGGGTCTTGCAGGCCTCATAGGGCCCGGCGGAGAAGCGTTCCTCCTCCGCCCGCTCCCGCTGCACCGCCTCAGAAACATTGAGATGGATGGCATTGAGCCAGGGCCAGCCGCCGCCGTTGTCCAGGTAGGAGCTGCGGGACAGGCGGAGCCAGCAGCCCGGGACGCCGAACAGGGTGCGCACCGGCAGCGGCCTGGGCAGATAGAGCAGCATGGAACCCGGGTGGAGCAGGTTCCGGGTCAGATCCACCGTGCGCACCGGCTCAAACCGCTGGCCCGTCCACGCCTCAAAGCGCAGCTTATCCTCCAGCTGCACCCGTCCCGCCGTGTCAAAAAAGAGGGACAGGGGCATGGCGTGGGGGGAGCGGTCAAACCGGAAATACATGGCCCGCGGGTGCTCCTCCAGCCCCACCAGGGCGGGAAAGTGGAGCCGCTCCACCTGGGAGACGTCGGTCAGCTCCACAGTCTCCCCGTTGTTCTCGGCGGCGCAGGCGTCCACCGGCACTCCCACGTCATAGGCCCAGACGCACCCCGCGCCTTTCAGGAAGGGCACCACCCACCGGGGCGTCATGGAGAACTCGTTCTCCACATGAACCACCCTGGCCCGGATGTACCAGCCGCTCTCGGCGTTCACCTCGGTTTCGGACAGGTCGGCGGGTACGTCAAACACCACCTCCAGCTCCCCCTCCTGCCTGCAGGAGAAAGGATTCCGGCTGCCCGTCACCGCCAGCGGGTGCCAGCCCAGGCCGTTGAAGTACTCCCACGAAACCTGGGACACGTACACATCGTCCGGCACAATGGCCACCGCGTCCCGCTTGTCGATGATGCGCTGGTTGAACTGATACTGGGGGCTCTGATCCACCAGATCGGTGACAATGGGGGCGATGTCCAGGCGCAGGTTCACCCGGGCGCCCCGTTTCCGGAACACCTGGTCGGAACGGAAATAGCACAGGCTGTAGGGGGTGGGGCGGCGCCCGAAGGGGTAGTCCCCCTCCTCCAGCTCCAGGGGGATGTCCCCGTTGGACACCCCGTCCAGAGGAAGCCTGCCCGCAGGCCGGCTGCGCAGCCGCACTCCGTCCAGCATCAGGCTGCCGCAGCCCGGGCCGCCGGTACAGGCAATGGCAAACCTCCCCTCCTCGTCCGGCAGGAAGGCCTCTGCCCCGTCATAGGTGAGCACCAGGCCGTTCCCCTCCGCCCGGACAGCGGTGAAGGGGATCTCCCCCCCGGCGCCGCGGAAGCTCCACCGCACTGACTCCGGATCGGCCAGGTGCCCGGCGGCCTCCGCCGCGGGGCGGCCGTCCTCCATGCGCAGCTCCACCTCCACCTCACAGGGGCCGGAGAGGGAGAGCACGTCGTTCTGGGCCAGGGTGAAGCGGTGGCGCTGGAGGTTCTCCCCCCCGGTATCCGTGAACAGGGGCTGCGGGCGGCCCGGCTCCAGCCGCTGGATCACCTCCGCCCTGGCGTCCACGTAGTACACGTCCTCCAGCCGGGCGGGCGTGGACTGGATGGCCCGCTCCGTCTCATAGATGATGTTCTCCCCCTCCTCGTCAGAGGCGAACACCTGGGTGCCGGCCGGAACCGGCACCGGCTCCTCCACCGTGTCATGGGCGGTGAACTGGAGCAGGCCGGCAGCGGGCACCGGATCCGGCATGCGGAAGCCGGTGAGATTGAGAAATTCGGTATGCAGCTTGCCGGGGACAGAGTTCATCCGATCCACCGTCTGGTAGAACATCTCGCCGAACAGCTCCGCCAGGGCGGCCCCCGGGTCGTCCTCCGCTCCCTCATAGCGCCACTCGGGGGTATAGGATCTGGCGTGGGCGGCCAGCTGGGCCATGATGTCCGCCCGGCTTCTGGGATCCAAAATGGGTTTTCTCACTCCGCGCCGCCCCCTTCCGACCCCTCTGTCACATAGAAGGGATAGACGTGATTATACCGGTTGTTGGTGGAGCGCACCGTATAGCTCACGTGAATGACCACCGCGCCGGTCTGCTGATCCATCTGGTCACAGGTGATCTCCACGTCCCGGATGCGGGGCTCCTGCTCCAGCAGGTTCAGCCGCAGCTCGTGGGCGATGGAGCTGGTCATGGAGCTGGAGACCGGCGCGAAGGCGTAGTCCATGGTATTGGAGCCGAAGTCGGGCCGCATGACCCGCTCCCCGCGCCCGGTGCGCAGGATGATGCCGATGGCCTCCCGGATGTCCTCCTCCTGATCCGCCATGGCCAGCTTGCCCGTCCTGGGATCCACCTGGAGCGGGAACTTGAGCCCCCGGCCCAGAAATTCCTTCCCGTTCACCGTCTCCCCTCCTTTCCGTGCTCCTTACCTGTCAGTTGATGTTGACCATGGCCCCCTTGATGGTGTTGGGGCCGGAGGCCTGCAGGGTCATGGTGGCGTCCGCCTTGACCTCCACCACTTTCCCCTGGACGGACACCTGGGCGGTGCCCTTCTCCTCCACGGTGGCCGCCTCCATGGAAATTTTGGTCTTGGCCTTCTCCGTCAGGGTGCCGGAGGCGTCCAGCTCCACGGTGGTGTCCCCCGCCGACAGGGTCAGCTTGGTCTTGGCCTTCAGGGCGATGTTCCCGCCCTTCAGATCCATGGTCAGGGCATTGTCCCCGCCCTTGTCCTTCAGGGCCACCGCCTGGTTTTCATCGTCGATGGAAAGCACCGTGCCGGAGGGCAGGGTGAGGGTCACCTTCTGCTTTTTGGGCTCGTCGTAAAACAGCAGTTCCGTGCCGTTGGGGGTCTTGATGGAGAAGTTATAGACCTTGCCGTCCTGGATGGTATAGGGCGGGGGAAACTGGGTAGTCCAGTAGGCTCCCAGCACAATGGGCCGGTGGGGATCTCCCCCCAGATAGCCCAGCACCACCAGGTCGTTGACATTGGGGAAGAAGAACTGGCCGCACTGCTTACCCCCCAGCGGGGCCATGACATAGCACCAGTCGGTCTCCTCCTTGTTCTCGTTTTCAATGGGGAGGCATTTGACCCGGTTGAGCTTCTCCTCGTCGTTGATGTTGGTCACCACCGCCAGGGACAGGCCCGGCCGCTGCATCTGCCGCTCGTAGCTCTGGCCAGCCGCGCCCAGGGCGCTCTGAAATTCCTCTGCGATGCTCACGCCTTGGCCCCCTTTACTTCAAACTGGGTGGAGTACCCCTCCTGATTGAACCGGTGGTGCACCTTGCTGATGAAATAGGTTCCCACGCTGTCCCCATCCAGGCCCTTGATCTCAATGAAGCGGCCGGGGATCAGCTCCGGGATGCCCACACAGGTGCCGGTGCCCGCCACAAAGTTCATGGCCAGGGCGTTGAGCCTGGCCTGGGCCAGGGTGACGCACTCCTGATCGGTGCGCACAAACTCGCTGTACTCCCGCAGGGAGGTTTTCTTGAACTTGGTGGCAAGCTGGGCCGCCGTGTCACCGGCGCCGCAGACCGTGACCCGGGTGGCGCCGCCCTTGATAAAGTGCTGCTTCTCATCCCGGCCCCAGATCTCCACCTCACCCACCTGGCCCTGGAGGCCCACCCGGCGGCTGAAGCTCATCAGGCCCATGCCCACGGTCAGGCTCAGGATGGGGCTGCCCCCGCTGAGCACATCGTCGAAGATCAGCTCCCCGTCCACGGCAAACACGTTCATGCCGTACCGCTCCGCCAGCACCTTCAGGTATTTGAAGTCGTCCACCTTCTCCTTGACCAGCGGGGTGCTGTAGCCGCTGAGGCTGCCCACGGTGGCCTTTTTGGCGTAGCCGGCGGAGACCACCTTGTTCAGGAGCTCCTGCACCACCGCCTTGGCCTGCTTGTTCTCGCCGTATACCGGCTCCTGGCAGCTCATGAGATAGCCGAACCCGTCGATGCCCGTCACGGAGATGCGGGGCGGGGCGTAGCCGCTGTACTCTACGGTGCATTCGTCCACGTAGCCGTAAAAGATCTCCTCCTGCTTGACATAACCGCCCTTGACACTCAACTCACAGCCCACCTCGATGGTCTTGAGCAGATCGTCCAGCCACTTGGACTTCCCGTAGTCATACAGGCCCTCCAGCTGAAAGTGGCATCCGCCCGCCGAGCCGTCGGCGCAGAGATCCACCTCCACAGAGAGGGGCACCTCCGTGCTCTTGAGTTCTTTCCCGTTGACCTTCACCGTGAAGGCAGGGCCGCGGAAATCCCCGTATTTGCTGCTCAGTGACTGAAAGGTATAGGAACTCTTGTCCAACGGCGCTACCCTCCTCTCCTGCGGTACAGCTTACCGCTCCTGCTTCAGCGCCGGCAGCACCAGCCGCGCCCCCGAGCGCAGCAGGCGGGGGTTGGCCAGGCCGTTGGCGTCGGCGATGGCCCGCCACTGCTCCGGCTGGCCGTACTCCCTGGCGGCCAGGGCCCACAGGGAGTCCCCCTGGCGTACCGTCCGGTATTTGGTGGTGTCCGGCGACTCCAGCGGCCGGGCCAGTCCGGCCTTTTTTGGGGGGATGTATTCCTGGAAGACGCAGTCCAGCCAGGCCCGCAGGGGCACCCCCTGCTCGCTGAAGCGGACAAAGTTCTGCCGACAGCTGATCAGGTGCCCCTCAAACTGGAGAGAGGCCCATTTCAGCTTCACCAGGGGCGGAACGTGCTTGTCCGGATCAATCTCCATCAGGCTGTAGACCTTGTTTGTATAGGTGCGCACGTCAATCAGCTTGGTGAGGGAGGGCAGCAGGCTGTTGCCCAGAAACTTGGCCTTGTCCACCAGGCCGCCCCCCACCTCGCTGCCGGAGGACATGCTGTCGAAAAACAGGCGGAACTGCAGAACCTCCGCCCCGCCGCCGGTATACTGGATCACCGGCGTATTGGTAGCCACCCCCTGGGACTGGGCGTACTTCACCTCCCGGCCCTGGATGTAGCTCTCCGGATTGTAGAGCACCTCGAAGGAGGACTTCCCCTCCGGTTCGATCTTCATCTTTTCCAGAGGCACCAGAATATTGGGATTGGGCACACCGATGTACATCCTGTCTCCTCCTTCCGCAGTGCGGTGTCACAGGCCGAGCCTCCGGCGCTCCTGCCGGATGCGGTCTTCGATGATCCGATAGATCTTGTCTGCGGCCCGCTGGAGCTCCCCCTCACTGAGGCGGGGCGCGGCGGCCTGCCTTGTCTCCGCCTCCCGGTTTTTCTCCCGGTAGGTGATGGGGGCCGGGGGCCGGTAGCCGGGAGCCGTCCACTGGACGGTCTCCTCCCCCTGCGCCGGCCTGGGCAGGGCGGAGATATCCCGGGCCGTCCCCATGTGGGATTGGCCGCCCTGTCCGCCGCTCTCCCGCAGAAAGCGCCGGGCCCAGTCGGGCAGGCTTCGGACATATTCCGATTCCTCCGCCGCATGTACCGCCGGAGGCTGCTTGGGTGCCCCGGCGGGCTCCGCCGCCGGCGCCGCCGGGCCGTAGGTCAGCTCCACCGGCTCCGCTCCGCGCCCGGCAGAGGCCCCGGAGGGCGCCCGGAACACGCCGCCCGGAGCCCGGACAGTCTGCCGCCCGGATGGAGCACGGCTCTCCCCGCCGGGCTCCGCACCCATCTCCAGCCCGGCACGGTGGGCCAGCTCCGCCCCTTCCCCGGGAGGCACCGCTCCCGCGTCAAGCGCGGAGTGCCCGGCCGCCGGGGGTGTATTCTCTGCAGTACGGAGCGCCGGAAGTATGCGGATATCCCGCCCTGAGACCGTTTCCCCCCAGCGAGGATGCTGTGCCGCCGCACCCACTTCCGCCAGGCGGGGGGCTCCGGAAGCGGAGGCCCCGATCCCGGCCGCCCGGGCAGCGGTGCCGTGGATGCTCTGGGCCTGCCCTGCGTGGGCGGTGCCCCGCTCCGCCGCCCGGCCCGACATCTGCCGGGACGGAGTGCCGGGCCGGGCGGCCCGTCTCCCTTCGGCGGCCTCGCCGCGCTCTTCCTCCATTCGATAGGCCAGTTCCTCTCCAATGAGCCCGGGCATTGTCCGGGGTGCGCCGGGCTGTTCTCCGGCCCGCACTACGTCAGAAGCCAGCCCCGGCGCGGAAACCCTCTTCTGCGCCGCGGCGGTGTCCGGCTCCGCCGAAGCCGTTGCCGGGCCGGATGTCCGGATGTCCCGCGCGGCGGTGAGCGCCGTCCGGCGCTCCGCCTGCCGGGCAGAGACTTCGGGTGCCGCCGGCACGGACGATTCCTCTCTGCCCTGGCTCCTGCGGGCGGGGCTTTGCTCCGCCTCCCGGCCCGTCTCCGGCCGGGACGGAGTGCCGGGCCGGGAGGCCCGCCCCTCTCCGGTGTCCCCGCCGCCGCGCTCTTTCTCCACTCGATAGGCCAGTTCCTCTCCAGCGGGCACGGGCATTGTCCGGGGTGCGCCGGGCTGTTCCCCGGCCCGCACTCCGCCGGAGATCTGTCCTGGCGTAGGAACCATCTTCTGCGCCGCGGCGGTGTCCTGCTCCGCCGAAGCCGTTGCCGGGCCGGATGTCCGGATGTCCCGCGCGGCGGTGAGCGCCGTCCGGCGCTCCGCCTGCCGGGCAG
>ERZ1643247.628-NODE-628-length-41643-cov-64.295614_pt1 | contig 41643 bp, 37 predicted proteins | sample MGYA00579264_ERZ1643247 | MGnify/ENA primary metagenome ERZ1643247 (study PRJEB29033, sample SAMEA4952262) | chicken gut metagenome | biome: Broiler Chicken; feature: Gastrointestinal Tract; material: Caecum | place: Ireland | collected 2018 | study: Broiler... | reverse complement strand
AATCTTTACCATATTTCAAAGAAATTCTATTCACTTCATTTTGTATTAAGTCATTAATATTAATGTTTGTATTGTTCATCTGTTCCTCCTCACAAAACTAAAATTCCTTTCTATATCTAATTAAAATTTTCTATTAAACTCTCTATTTCTAATCTTTATATTCATCTTTTTAGACTGATAAAACGAAAGTGGGTTTGCCCACTTGTCGTAAAAACAGGAAGAATAAAAATTATCAGCAAGCGTATCACTCAAAAATGCTTATATTTAAAGCATTTAAGAGTGATTTAGCTGATAATTTGTTTCCTCCGCTTATCCTGTTTTATAAAATATTTATTTCTACATTTCAAAATCTCTATTATTTTTACTATTAATTACTTCATATTCTTGTTTTCTAGAAAAATACTCTAACTTTTCATGAAATGCTTTAAAAAAATCAATTTCTTTTTGAATTTCATAATTTGTTTGCTCCCAAAGATATAAGATTTTTTCCCACTCTCTTTTTCTTAAGAACTTTTTATGTGCTTTATAATTAACCATTTTTAGTTTTACTTTTTCTAGTTCATCATGAATATGCCCAAGACTAATTGCTGTGCTTATTGTTAAATTCCCAAGACGTCTTTTCATATCTTTTAAATACGCACTTTCTTTTTCAAAAAATCTTTCATCTTTCCATTTTAAAAATTTAATACAATCCTTTTTAAACATCACATAAATATCAGAAAGATTTTTATTTCTTTTTAGAAAATATTCTGTAACATCATCAACATTTTTTCTAACATATTCCATATTTTCACTTGAATAACCTGTTCTTCCATCTCTTGGAATTCGGTTATAAAGCTCTAATAAAATCCTTTTTGCTTTGCGCCCAATAATTCCTTTATCAAGATAAGCATCATATTTGTCATATAAATCTTTTCTATCTTTTAAAAGCTGAGCTGTTGGATTTGTTAAAGCTTTCTCGAAAATATATCTTGCATCTATTAAAACATTTTTAGGCAATTTCCCAGTATGATATTTTAAGTTTCCACCATTAGCAAAATACATAGGTTCTTTTTCAAAAAAAGATAGGTGTATATGCTTGTTCTCAGTATTTTCGTGTAAGCCTGCATACCACACGATATTATTACTACTAAGACCACATTTTTTAAAAAATTTTGGCAACTCTTTAGATAAAAATTTATAAGCCTGTTCATAGTCTCTACAATATTGCTCTCCAAATTCTGTGCGAAAAGAAATAACAATATCCCAAATTACACTTTTTGTATTTTGCAATTCTCTTCTTAATTCTTTTCTTTCATCATCTGAAAGCAAACCTTTATCACTAAAAACACCATATGATTTCTCTTTATTGCCTATATATTGTTCATAATCTTTTGGAACTTTTTCGCTTGCTCCAGTTTGAATATAATTAAGATAACTATAACTATTTTGGCAACTCACAAACTCTCTATGCTTTAAATTTTTATCATTTTCCTTATACTGAGAACTATGTTTATAGTATCTGCACTTAATTACGATGTTGTATTTCAATTGTTCTGTCAATATGTTGCACCTTATCCCAAATTGCCTGTGTAAATGTATCAACACTTTCTAAATACTTTTTTATTTCCTCTCCATTAATTGGTCTAAACACTGCCTCTTCTAGTAAATAGTTTAAAAACTCATTCATACTTCTGAATTTGGTTTTTTGATACATCTCTTGCAATTTATCTAAAGTTTCAACATTCCTTATTCTTAACATAATTTCGTTATTTAATTTCTTCATTATTACTCCTCCTTGATTTTAATTTTTGGTTTTAAATTTCTCTTTGTCTTAAATCTCTGCAGGCTAAAATTTAAGACAACAAAAAAAAGAAGTCAATAGCAAAATTACTTATCATCTATTAAAACTTCTTTTTTTTATAAAATTTTCTATTTCTATAGGGTATATAGTAATAAAATATTATTTAATCAAAAGAACGGTGCGCACTAAATTCTTTCCTTTGCTAACTAATTATTTTATTTTCTATCCCCTCACTATATATTGGTTTTTCTTAAAATTTGCACTTGAAAAGTGTAGTATTTTTGATAAATTTTGTTAATTTTCAATTATAGATAATCACAAAACTCCTCATATTTCCTATCATAAAAAAATTTTTAAAAATTTTTAATTTTTTTTGAAAAAATACATGTTTTTATATTTTATTTCACCCCAACATGTCATCTTTTATGTATTTTAAGCCTTTGTTTTGTATATATTCGCCTATTCTTCTTGGTGCAACATTTAAAGTAACCCAGTTATATCCTTTGCTACATTCATACATATTGTCTAAAATAAATAGTGAAAAATAATATTTCTCCTTCCACCATTCATTTATTGTTTTACCGTATGTGTTAATATTTGGATACTTACAATTTGTTATATGACAATAAACCATTGACTTATATTTGTCTTTTAAATCTTTATTAAAAATATGTTTTGAAATTCCAAGAGAAACTTTATCAATTCTTGTACTATTATTTATTGTTTTCTTTGGCAAATTAAATTTATATTTTTCAATAGTTCGTGAACGAGATGTTTTATTATTTTCATCATATTTTGTTTTTGTTAAAACATAATATTTATTATCTTTTTTAGCAATAAACACAATGAAAAGGAATTGATCATCAATCTCTAAATCCTTTGCTTTATCTTTGTTAACTATATATGAGTTCTTTGTCATTTTACCTTTTCTAGTTTTGTTTATTTGCCTTTGTATAAAACCATTTTCTATAAAATATTTTAAATCACTCTGTATTGTCCTGTCAGTAACAGCAAACTTCCAAGCCAAATCTCTTACTGCAATCTTTTTACCTTTTAAATATTTAAGATAAGCAAATAATTTTTCTCTGCGTAAATTCTTAGTAAAAACACACTTAATTGGTCTATCTTTTTCTTTGCCATTATATATGTTAAATCCTAGTTCATCAAGTTTATCATAATCATAATATCTTCTTACCCCACGCCTACCTTTAAGATAACTTCTATTCCGTTCTCTCTTCAACTTCGTCTTCTCTTTATACGATTCCATGCGTTGTTTCTTTCTTACTTCATTTATTTTTCTTAAATCATTTTTATCAACATAACCATATTCATAATCATAATACATACATTTATTATAGCATACTTAATTTACAGATTAATAAATTTTTATCAAAAAACAAAATTTTAATATTTGTTTCAAATAAAAAAGATGTCTTAACTAGACATCTTTTATACACTTCTTTACAAAAGAAAACTTTTCTTTATTATTAATTTCTTTTGAAAGTAAATACTTAACAAAAAGTAATAATATATAATTTATATATACACAATACACACTTTTTCAAAATCACAAAACTATAATTGTTTAATTATAAATATTTGTTATTTTTATTTACTAGATATTTTTCAGTCTTTTTCTTTTGTGGCTAAATTTTCAATTTATCCCCTGAACAACTTCAATATCTAATATTTTTTTTCGCTCCTTCCAGTCGGGCATATGAATTGTTAAAAAATTATAAAAATCAATATTGTGATTTGGATATAGTAAATGTGTCATTTCATGTAAAATCACATACTGAACACCTAATAAATTTGCTTTGTAAAGATATTCGTTAAATGTAATAATTTTATTCTTTATATTACAATTCCCCCACATAGTTTTCATTTTCTTTATTTTAACTTTTGGAAAATCTATACCATATTTTTTAAAAATATTATTAAAAAATTTTTGCATTTCTTTCACATATAGTTCTAATGAAATTTTTCTCCACCAAGCTGTAAAAATTTTTGTTGCACATTCAAAATCATTTGTATTTTCTAAGTAAATTGTAATTTTATTAATGTCTTCTACTACTTCTTTGGGACCTTTTTGTAAATAAACCCTTTTATCCTTGCCTAAAATTTGAATTGTACAACCATTTCTCAAATATGACATATTATTAATGCCTGCAGATTGCTTAAATTTATATAATTGAGAATTTATCCAACTTTTGCGTTTTTCTAAAAAATTTGAAATCCATTCTTCTGAAATATTAATCGGCACAGATAATTTTATTGTTAAATCCCTATATACTTTTAAATGAACATTTTTAATGTTTTTCCTTTCAACAAATACAAAAACATTGCCATTTATCTCACCCAACTCCAATTTACAAATATCCATAATTAATACCTCAAAATTGCAGCTTTCATGATATCATCTTCAATTAAATCAATTATCTCAACAACACTTTCATTATTTGTGTTTAACCCCAAATCTTCAAATAAATCAAATAAGCTATCATCTAATTTCCTATGAATTTGTTTGTGAACATTTTCATTATGTTTCCAATCTCTCTTTGTTATATCAAATATTATTTTTTTAATATTAATAGACACTTCGGCAATTTTTTCTTCAGTCTGCAAATCACAATCTATTTTTTTATCACGCAAATTGTTTAATATGGCACCATAGAAGGCTTTTGAATCTGAATCTGATTGTATGATTGACGGGTAATCTTTAGATAAAAATCCTTGTCTAAAATCATCTGCTAAATTTTCCATTTGAGTTAAATAAGCATCTGCATTTCTAGAAACTTCATATTCTTCTAAAGTTCTTTTTATTTTCTTTGAAAATTCCTCATAAAGAAGTGGATCATCATATCTAACTTGTTTTAACTTAGCTTCTACCCTTGTCTTAATAAAATCAGCCTTTGCTTCTTTTGAGTCTAAATTTTTTAAAACATCTTTCATTCCTTTTTCATCACCAATTGAAACAGGATTTACAACAGTAACAACATCTGTTGCATTTACAAAAGTGTTTATTAAGTTTTTCATGCCATCTTCATATTTTCCAAAGTCTTCCACTGGATCATAACGACATGCAACAGCATCTCTTAATTTCTTATAAAACAGCCATTTATCTTTATAAAATTCAATTTTATTATAACCAACTTCTTTAAATATTGACCTATTTGATAATGCTAAAAATAAAAGTTTTTCAAATGATTTTAAATTTTCATAAAATTCTTTTCTCGTTTCTTCATTTTTTAAACTTTCTTGCCATTCATTGCTTGTCGCATTTTTAGGCAAAGAAAACATATTTTCAACTTTCTTGTATGCTTCTTCTAACTTGTTTTTTTCATCAACCGGACCAAAAATAGCATCTTCTATATCTTCTTTGTTGAATTCATTAAATCCAGACTCAGCATCATCATACATATCTATTGCTTGATTTAATTTTCCAAAGATACCCCAATAATCAACTATAAGACCAAAATCTTTATTTTTATATACTCTGTTAACTCTTGCAATCGCTTGTAATAATGAATGTTGTTGAATTGGCTTATCTATATACAAAACGCCTGCAACAGGAGCATCAAAACCTGTCAATAGTTTATCTTTTACTATAAGCAAATTTATATCTCCTTCTGGATTTTTAAATCTACCCGTAATTGATTCATCATATTGTTCATCATTCCCTGCGAATAATGGTTCAACATATTTTTTATGGTATTCTCTTATCTTTTTCAAAGCATTTGTTGTTATATCATTTTCATCTTCGTCCTTATCTCCAAAAGAAATACAAACGGCAGGATGAATATCATCGTTTCCGTTCTGCTTTATTATTTCAAACATTTCCACAGCTGAAGCTCTTGACGAACAAACAACCATTGCTTTTAACCCTTTTGGTAAGCAATAATTTCTAAAATGGTCACAAATATCAAAAGCAATTAAATTTAATCTGCTAGAAGCTTCGGCTAATTTTTTAAATCTGCTATATTTTTCTTTTAAAACTTTTTTCTGATCTTCACTCAAACCATCAGTTAAACTGTCAAAATAGGTGTCAATAGTTTTAGTCGGATCATTTTGAACAACTCTGCGACCTTCATAAACTAAAGGCACAGTAATGCCGTCTTCTATAGCGCTTCGCATTGTGTAACTATGAATAGGATCACCAAATTGCTTGTAAGTGTTTTTATCCTTTTTTGCGATTAAAGGAGTCCCAGTAAATGCAATCATTTTTGAATTTGGCAAAACTTCTTTCATATAATTATACATTCCGCCATAATTACTTCTATGTGCTTCATCAATTAAGACATAAATGTTATCACTGCTTTTTTCAATATATTTGTTTTTTATAACCGTTTCAAACTTGTTTATAAGTGTTGTAATAATAACCTTACTTTTATCTTGCAATAATGCTTTAAGACCTTTACCAGTCCCTGCTCTAGATGGATTCATAGCAGTATTTGCAAAGTTGTCCTTTATTTGTTTGTCAAGATCAATTCTATCAGTAACAATTATAAATCTAGGATTATCTGTTGCCTTTTCTTTCATAATCTTTTTTACAAGCATTACCATAGTTAAAGATTTACCACTACCTTGCGTGTGCCAAATAACACCACCATCAGAATCTGAATTATCAACACCATTAATTCTATCCATCGCATGTTTAACTGCAAAAAATTGTTGATGTCTAGCAACTTTTTTTATATTGCTATCAAAAATAATAAAATTTTGAATAATATCTAAAAATCTTTTTTGAGATAACATTGACACTGCAATTCTGTCTTGCTCTAAAATTTGACCATCAGGAGAAACTTTCTCACAAATTCCTTTTTGCCAAGAAATAGTATCTTTATCTTCTCGCCACTCAACAAAGAAATCAGCACCAGTTCCACTAGTCCCATATTTAACACTATTAGGATTAACTGCAAAAACAAGTTGACTAAACTTAAATAATTGCTGTATATAGTCTGGCATCATATTTCGAACATTTTGCTTTATTCCTTCTTTAACATCAACTGAAGATTTTTTGCATTCAATCACTACCAAAGGTATCCCATTAACTAAAAGAACAATATCAGGTCTAGCATATTGTCCATTCGTTCTTTCAACTGAAAATTCTTCTGTAACTTGCCAAATATTATTTTCAGGGTGGTCAAAATCAATATAATGTAAATCGAAAGATTGAACGCATGGAGAATCTTTATCTATTGTAATTCTTTCTTCAACACTAATGCCCAAAGTTAACAAGTTGTAAATTTCTTTACTTGCCATAGCAAGACCTTGCACAAGAGAAACATCAATTGCTCTTACAGCTTTTGAGATTGACTCACCTGAAAAACGATAATTGTTGTTTTTATATTTATAAGTTTGCATATTTAAAAACTTGACAAGTTCATCTTCAAACAGCACATTACTCAACTTGCCACGCTTCTCTTCAGCTTCGCTTCTAGATACATATTTAAACCCAAGTTTTTCAAGGACCTTAATAAGCCTATCTTGACACTCTGGCCTTTCATTAAAAATTGTATGACTTACCATGATTTTCTCCTTTAGTTATATAAACCAATATTTAAATTTTTCTTAATTATTTTTTATCATCAGTTTTAGTGGATTCGTCTATCATTGCATTTGCTGAATCTGCTACTGCATTAACCATACCTTTTGTAAGAGCTTTTCCACCTTCAAGAACAACTTTGGCTGTTTTTTTTGTGAAATTCCAAGCAGTAGTTCCTACTTTACCACTTATTTTTTTTGTAGTGTTTACAAATTTGTCTAACTTACTTTCTTTTTTTACTTCTTCACTTTGTTCTTCTTTAATTTCTTCAATATTTTCTTCATTTTTTATTTCGCTCATTTTATTTCTCCTTATTTAATCTACTCTTACAATACCTGTTAATAAAAGTTGCATAAGTGCTTTTTGTCTTAACTTGTATTGCTCTAATAATTTTTGTTGTAATTCTATTTTTTTATCAAAATTTTCTAAAAATATTGCAATTTGATCTAAATTTTGTGGATATAATATTTTTGCATTATTTAATAAATCAACTCTTATATAAGGCATTGAACTCTTTTGCGAACCTTTACAAACAGCTTTATTAAAATGCAATAACAAATATTGCATTGCGTATTTAATATTAAATGTAAAATTGTATAAAATATATGTTCTTTGATAAGCATTGAATTTACCGTTATAGTATTTAATATCTCCAATTTCTCCATTACCTGCCATCAATAATGCTTCCATATCATAAGCATATTTATCAATTTTATATATATCTTTTGAACAAGTAAAGAACGGATATTTTCCGTTTTCTACCATTTCATTTGCATCTAATTTCCCAGTTGTGATTTCACAAATATCGCCCAGTTTTACTTCTTGCCAATCGGGTTGTGGAGTAAGAAGTTTTTGCATAAGGGCTTTCTTTTGAACTTTTAATTTATCAACAAGTTGTTCTTGCAATTCAACTTGCCTAGTCGCACTATCTAAAACTTTGACAATTGCTAAATTTTCTTCTTTTTTATCTGATATATTTATTTTTAACTTCTTTACATCTTTATTGCTAATTTCCAAAAATGTTGATCCATTTGCATAAATTTGCATTTGTTTCTTTAATTTATAATTATTAAAATATACAACATTTTTTAATGTAGAGTCTTTTATAATTAATGATTGAAAACCTTGATTAGTAGAACAATCAATTAAATTAAAAGACATCTCCCCTATAGTTGCCCTAGAAGTTAATAAAATGTTCCCTGCAGGAACTATCTTGGCAGACGAATTTTTTAATCCTTCGCTTGTAATTTTTATTTTACTTTCAGATACATATCTTGTTAAACCAATCTCTGTAGGTGTGAACCAGTTTATATCGCCATTATAATACTTTGTATTTTTTGTGTCTGGTGTACCACCGCTAACTACTTGAGCAATATCCCCAATTTTGTATGTTTTCCACTCAACAGGGCAAATTCCAACGGGTGTTTTTTTATAACCCGCTGGCATGATTCCTTTATTTATTAACTCTATCCTTTCTTTAATCTCTTGTTTCATAAATTATTCCTAATTATTTTTATTACTTGGACTGTTATTTTTTTGAGTACCAAATTTTTCTGCTATTTCTAATAATTTATTTATTCCATTTGGTTCTTCTAACATTTTCATTACTATTTGTAAACCTATTTGATCTTCTGCTTTTAATTGAGCAGTGTGTGGTTGTATATTTGATTGTATTGTATTTTGTAATTGTGCCTTTCGTAATAACATTTCCTCTTGAAGCTGTGAAGATAAGCCCTGTGGGAAATAAAAATCCTTTATTTTATCCCAATTAAGTTTTTTATATCCTATAACCTTTGCCATTTCTTCAAGTAGTTTTAATTGTTTATCTTGTAAAATATTAGGTTTTTTAGGGTTTTCTGCAGCTCTATTTGCTTCTTTCTTAAATTCTTGCCATGCTTCAATTACTGCCGGATTATCATAATAAACTACTTCAATGTTATTTAAAGCATTTACACTTTCTTTTAAATGTATAGCATATCTATAAGCCATTAATGTTTTGAATATCTCTCTTTTTGCATTTTTCTTTTCAGATTTTTTTTGGCAAATTATTGTAATAATAGTTGCTAATAATCCTGAAATCAATGATGTGGATATAACTAATAAAATTTCTCCCATATTTTTCTCCTTAATTTAATCCTAAATTTTTTAAATACTCGGCAAGTTGTTTGTCAACTTCTGAAAGTTCGACTTTTATATTTTCTATTTCTTGATTGACTTGATCCAAATCAATAATTGGTTCTTCTTCAAAAGTGTCAACATATCTTGGAATGTTCAAGTTATAGTCATTTTCTTTAATTTCTTCTAAAGTTGCAATGTGACTATATTTTTCTTTTTCAGCCTTATCATAATTGCCTTTTCTGTATTCCTTATAAGTTTCTACAATTTTATCAATATCTTCTTTTCTCAATTGATTTTTTGCTTTAACTTTTTTACACTCTTTTGACGCATCAATAAACAAAACATCAGTATTTTCTTTTTGTTTTCTGAAAACAATAATTGCAGCAGGTATGCTTGTCCCATAGAAAAGATTCTCAGGTAATCCAATTACGGCGTCAATTAAGTTTTTATCTACTATAGATTTTCTAATTTGCCCTTCACTAGCTCCTCTGAATAAAACGCCATGTGGAGCTACTGCGGCAACTCTACCATCTCCGCTCATACTATAAATCATGTGAAGAAGAAAAGCCCAATCTCCTTTGCTTTGTGGTGGAACGCCTAAATCAAAACGGTGCCACCTGTCTAGACCTGCTTCCATTTTAAATTCTACTTTTTTCTTATTGCTATTTGTATCATCGCTATCGTCAACTACAACTTCTCCGCCAGGATTAAATCCAATTGCCCATTTATCCAAACTAAAAGGCATATTTGCAACAATACAATCAAATTTCATTAAATTCCCATCGCTATCTAAATGTTGTGGGTTCGAAAGAGTGTCTCCCCAGGCAATTTTAGCATCTTTAATATCATGCAAGAACATGTTCATTTTTGCCATTGAAATTGAACTATTGTTTTTTTCTTGTCCATAAATAGAAACATTTTCAAAACCTGCTTTTTTAGCTGCTCTTATAAGTAGCGAACCAGAACCACAAGTTGGGTCATAAACTCTATCTCCTCGTTTAGGCTCAACTATGTTTGCCATTATCTCACTTATCGCTTGTGGAGTATAGAACGAACCCGCTTTTTTACCAGCCATAGTAGCAAATTCACCAATCATATATTCATAGGCATCACCAATAACATCAGCAGGAACTTCATTTTCTTTTGTTTCAATCATACTAGGTCTTAAATCAAGGGTTGAAAAATCTTGAAGTAATTCACGCAAAATTGGATTTTTCTGCTCTTTTGTTCCAAGATTTGCTTGACTATTAAAGTCAATACCTCTAAAAATTCCAGAAAGTATAGGATTTAAGTCTTCGATTTTTGTTAAAGCTTGGCTAATTATTGCACCAATATCAATGTTGTTTTTATTTTTTAATAAATAATCAAACGTACATTCATCTTCCAAAACAAAAGGAAGATTTTTAATTTGTCTTTCAAGTCTTATACCTTCGTATTCTTTTTTTAATTCGTCAACATTTTCTTTAAAAGTGTCGCTTAAATATTTCACAAACAACATTGATAAAACATAATCTTTATAATTTGAAGCATCAATATTGTCTCTAAAAGTATCTGCTGCTGCCCATAAAGTTTTTTTGATATCTTCTTTCGTTGTTTTTTTAAGATTTGTCATTTTATTTCTCCTAAATTATTATAAATTTTTTGTTGTATTATTTTTTGTTTTAATTTTTCCTTTAGTATCAAGTTTTGTATTAGTTGATTTTTCTTTTTATTTAAAAGCCAAACCTCACCGATTATTTTTTGTTTACTTGCATCTATTTCCATTACTTCTATTTGTTCTAGCATTTCTCTATTTAAAGCCTTTGAAAAAGTGCTGTTATTAGTCAATGCATTAAGTTTTTCAAGTTGTTGTTCAATTATGAAAGCCAAATACTTTACATCAATCTGTTGAGTTCTTACAATTACTAAATTGTTGCCTAAATATGTTTCTCTATCATCATCATAAATATTTACGTAAGTTGGATTGTTGCGTTTTATCAAAATATCATTTTTTACAGGTTTAATACAAGTCTTTAAATCAAAATCAATATATGTTTCATTTATTTCAGTTACATTATTTTCTTTTAAGTCTGCTTGTGTAATCCAAAAATTTTTTTCTACATTTGGTATTTTGTTTTTTATAGGTATTGAAAATAATAATGTACAAATATCTTTTAATTTCATCATAGCTCCTTTATAAAATAAGAATATAAACTAGGATAATATTCTTAATTATCTATCTTTTAAAATCTTGGCAAATTTTCAAGATTATCTCGCTTAATATGATTGCCATCTGTTCTTAAATATTCATTATCAACAATATGAATATGGTCACCTACATGCGAATCATAATAAGTATAAGCAATAGAACCATAGGTAAGCCAAATAATCATTTGTTTTTTTGTATAAACTGATCCATCTTTGCACTTTACTTTTTCTATTACATTATCATTTTCGTCATATCTCACGTGTGTAACATAGTAAGTCATTTCATTTCTCCTTTATAAATAAATTATAAAAAGCCTTCAACATATTAAAACTAGTTGTGTTTTTAAAAGTTTTATGATATACTATATGTGTCGTTAGATAGCATATCTAAGTGAAGTAACCCTTTTGATACCTAGTATTGAAAGGGCTTTTACTTTTTACATACGTATTATATATCAAAAAAATTAAAAAAGCAAGCAAAATCTAAATTTTTTACAAATTTTTGTTGCTGTATATAAAAAACTGTTAAAAAACTATTTAATAAATATTGACAAAGTGTTTAAAAATCATTTAATAAATATTTTATTTTCATATCTGCATCAGCAAAAGATAAAAAACAAATAATACAAATTGCTTATATGCAAAACATAAATTATAACGAGATTTAAACAAATTTACATAGTTTTAGGCAGTTCAAAATCAACTTAGGTGGATGGTGTCATTTGATAAATTGGACATAGTTGTCAAGTAGCGTCAAGGGATCGATATTTTGACAGCAAAAGAAAAAACACTAGCAAAAATGCTAGTGTTTTAAAGGGTTTTAGTGGGCAGAGCAAAATCCAGTTTTTGTGCTGGACAAATTGCAAGAATCAGACTCAAAAATGGAAAAAAGAAAGCCTTAAAAAATATAATATAATATCTCAATCAGCTGATAAAATTACATATGTAAGTAATTCTAATTACTATAATGACTGTATGCAAAAAAGAAATAAATATATGGTTGACAATTCAAATCTAATTATAGCAGTATTTAATGGAAATTCAGGAGGAACCAAACAAACAATTGATTATGCAAAATCTAAAAACATAGAAATAATAATAATTAAATTATAATTACATTTATTTTAATAAATTGAGTAATTTAAATTCTTCAACACCCTTTAAAAAAATGTAAAGTAAACAAAACAACCTATACAATAACAACTAAACATTCAGTTAGTATAACTATTGTTTATTTGAAAATAAATATAAAAACACTAACATTAATGCTAGTGTTTTTATAGATTTGTAAAATAATTTTTGTGTTTTAAATGTTGAAAATTAATAATATGTTTTATATATCAATTATTAAATTTTATTTTTAATATTCCATATTATAGATTGAAAAGCATTTATATTAAATTTTTCTCTTTCTGGATCATATAAATATGGGATAATAATTAGACGATTATCATTGCTTATGTATTGTTCAGGATTATAGTTTTCTGGTTTCAAAATATTTATTATAAAACCAAGTCTCCCATTTATCTTGTCCAACTTAGCTATAAATCGCTCGATTTCTTTATCCCTATCTTTATCAACATTTCCAGCCCAATGTTTAAAATCTACATAAATATCATTTCCAAGAGTAAAATCAAATTTCTCATATTTTTCTATTGAATCAATTCGTTCAAGTTTTATGTTAAATTTCATTAAATGTTGATTTAACAAAAATTCACCAATGCATTCTCCCAACGCACCCAAATATATTTTATTAAATACATTAGGCAATAAAATATGGCTTGATTTCTGAAATTGAGTTGCATAACCCCTATCTTTAAAATATTGCTCTACGCCAGGAATCTTTACTAACAATTTTAATCTAGCCAAATCTTCATTTATGGTAATTGAATTAGGATTTAAACCAGTTATGTTATACTCATTTTCTTTAATTCTTGCACAATAATAATAGTCTGTTTCCCTATCAAAGTCACAGTAAATATCATATAGTTTATGCATTCCAACATTATCAAATGGGTATCTTAAAACTATATCTCTTAATTCCTCCCATCTTCTTATATCGCTTACCGTCTTAAATTGTCTGATAGTTTCTATTGTAGTATGAATTTTTCTAACTTTTGAATTATTAATATTATCTATTCCACTTATATAATCTTGATTTACATTTTCACAAGATAATAATAGTTTTTTTAATTCAAAGTTTATTGGTCTTGATAATATTTCATCTTTAACTTTTGATAAATCATCTTTCATTAAACAATCGTATGATATAAAAATATTTTTTCTTTTGTATTTTGTTCTACAAATTCTTCCAATAGCCTGTAATATGACTTTCGCAGTATGCATATAGATATGATTTGATCGAGGTATACTGATTTTTTGTGGTGATGAATGATAAGCTATTTTTATTCCTTTTTTTATTTCTTTTTCAGCTTGTTCTAAATTAAAATATCCAACCTCTTCTAGACACTTAACTTGATAAATGTATTTTAATAGTTGTTCCTCACTAATATCTTTATTTAAAGTTACAAACAAATTAGTAGGTTTATCTAAAAATATAGCATCAAAGTCTTTAAATTTTCCATTATAATCTACATCGCTAATTGATTCCATAAAATCTTCAATACTCTCATCAAATTCATACTGAAGATTTTGTCCAGCACCCAAAGTTTGATATGTTGAAACAACAAAAACACAGTTACCCCTTTTTAGTTTTTCTTTAATCTGTTCTTTTGTGTTTTCAAACTTTTCTAATGCCCCCTCCAAAGTATATAAGTATGCTTTCTTGTTGTGTTTAACTTTTAACACATCAAAAACATATTTAATAAAATTATAGTTAAAATTTAACGAACTTCCCATAACTGAATTTGTTAAAAATAAAAATGACTTCACTTTTTTATCCAGAAACTTGTCCATAGCATATATGATTTTTGTATATCTCGCTTTAAAAAATTTATCTGAAGTTAAATTATTGATCCTGTCTAAAACTACTTTATAATTTTCATTTAATATATTTTGTAAGATATTTTCAAAATTCTCAGATGTTATTGGACATTTATCTATCTCTATATTTACTTTATCATAACTTCCAAGTCTTTTTTCTATATATTTAGCAATTCGATCATTTTCTTCTTTAGATATTTCATAGAAATTATTTCCTAGCTTGTTTTTTATGTAATCCAAATCATAATTTCCCGTTACTGTCTTCAATGTTGCACTCGCAGATATACCAACAACTTTAGAATTTCTGCAAAGATATAATAAAATTTTCTCTGGGCTCAAATTAAAAGATAAACAGCTTATTTTTGACTGCGTATCAAACACATCACTATCTATGAAATTATAAAATCTAAAACCCTTTTCATACACAGAACAATCTAAATCATTTTTTAAGTCAACTATACTATATCCTCTTTTCTTTCTTGAATTCATTATTTGTGTTGTTAAGTAATTTAAGTACTTTCCTTCTATACCAAATTCAGACAAAACGGTTTTTATTGCTGCTTCATAAGAAAAATTATTTTCCTCTTGCTTCCTTTGCTCTTTTAATTTTATGTAATTATCAGCAATAAACTTGACACCATTTTCAAAATATACTAAAAATGATTTTATCTTTGATAACAAAGAAAATATATTAGTTTCCTCGTTATCAACATCTTTGTCTGTGCGTTTTATCCAATTTATATTGTTTTCTTTGTCATTTTCAATATAAATATTCTTTTTTTCATCTCCCATTACTGTGTGGAATTTATAATCTTGAAATAAAAAACTAGCTTTATCTCTTTCCGAATTGTCTAATTTATGAAAATTTTCCAAGTTAAATTCTAATTCTATTTCATTAGCTTTTTGCTTAAATTCATTTATAATCTGAGTAGGTGTATACCTTTTCTTCTTATTATCATCAATTTGGCTCTGCAATTTATTTGAAACTTCAGTAAGCATTTTGGAAAACCCAGTATTCTCTAAACCCGCATATATTAAACGAAACAATTCTATGATATCCAATTTTGTATCTATGCTATCTTTTATAATTTTTTTTAAGAAAACATCTTTACTTGAATCAAATTCATCGATAAATATTATGGAATCTTTTAGCAATTCATTACTATCAATAATATTATATGATGGTTCAACTAAAGTTGAATTTCTCACTAAAAATTTATCAATGCTCATAAAAATAATTTTCTTTTCATCCGTCCCCACTGCTGGATATAATTTTTTTATCCATTGATAATCTGTGTTGTTATTAATTAAATCTATCTTCTCTGCTTTTGTCCTTTTTACACCTTTTTCATCATAATTTAAGATTTCTTCAATTACTAATCTAAAATCTCTTTCATATTTATCTTTTAAATTCTCTCGCTCCTGATTAATAATTAAATAAGCATTCTCTCTTGAACCAATTGAATTATAATCTTTAATTGTTTTATCTTCTAAAGATTTTTTTAAAGAAGAAATAATATGAACACAATTTCTGACATTATAAATTATTCCATCTTTTGAAAATTTTTCAAAAGGGATTTCACTCTCTATTTGCTCAAAATTATCAATTAAAAAATCCACATTATTATCTAAAAACAAAACATCTTTTTCAAATTCTTCTAATCTATTATCTTTTTCAAAATATTTTTTTAAATCAGAATATGGTAGATTTTTTTTCAAATTTGTAATATATAAAATCTTGTTTTTAACATGTTTATAGTTATTATAAATAAACTGTATAGAATTGTAAGTCTTACCTGTTCCAGTAGGCATATCTATTAATAGTAAACCATTATTCTTATCCGAAAAACAAAAGTTTTTTAAAAGTTCTTGCATTTTTATATCCTTCTTATTTAATAGGATTATAACATATATTTTTTGTTTTTGTATAAGTTTTTTAATTTTTACAAAACAATAGTTATATCATAGTTTAGTCAGTTCAAAATAAGTAAATGGTATCAGGTTATAAATTTGAAAGCATTATCATATGATATATGTGAGTTTATATTTTAAAGCAAAAGAAAACACACTATCATTTTTGCTAGTGTGTTTAAGAATTTTATAAATAAGATTTCCTTCTAATTTAAATTATTTTAAAAAACTACTAAAAGCTTCTTGTCTATACTTAATTTTTTTTGACAGTTATAAATATCCTTTTTAAAACCATCTTTGTATTCAGCAGGAATAACTAAATAAAAGTCTAAAATTAATTGTTTGTAATCTTTCCTTTTCCTTTTACACTTTATAACTATATCATTATGACTTACTGTATTTCTTAACTGTTTTATGTTTAACAATTTATCTTTATCTATTTCATTAAAATAACTTTCAATAATACTACTATTATCATATATATAATCAATTAATTCATTCATCGTTTTTTTATTTAGATCTTTATAATCTTTATAAATATTTTCATTCCATAACTTTGCTCTTATGTATTCTTCAAAAAATGACATGTACTTAAAGATATTTATTTGTAATCTTTTGTCATACCTATATAAATTTGAAACATTCTTCCAAGTACATTCACAATTTATGTCTTTCAAAATTTTAGCAAATTCTAAATACTTAATTTCCCCTTTAATGTTTATCCATTTATCAATATTTTTTTTGTACTTATCATAATCTATTATTTCTTTTGTTATGTTCATAATTATATACCTCACTTATGAATAATTGTGATGACGAAATTTTAGATGGATCATTTTCAGGTTTTTGTTTCTCTTTTATTTTCTTCGGTAATAAATAATCAATAAATTTTAATTTTTTATTGTTATCCCAATTTTTAAAAATTCTATAAGCTTCATTGTATTTTGGTAATTCATTCCATGTATATTCATTTTTCGTTTTTGTTTCTTTCTTTATATTTCTTCTTATAATCAAATCGTTTTCTGGGAATGTTTTAATAATAACAAAATCAATATGAAAATTTTGTCCATTGTCTAAGCAACGATAAGTTATTGACGTCGTTGAATTTTCTATTTTTGCATTTTTATGTTCTTTATCTTTATATGATTGTAAACAACTAAAAAAATCATTTTTTATTTGTGTTGCATTACTCAAATATATTTTACTTCTATTAGTTAATAAAATTTGATAATCAATATCATAATCCCCATTATCATCAACCAACATTGTTCCAAGAGATCCCGATCCTACAATTCTTTGAGTAAAAACATACTTCCCCTTTAACTCTTTGTGAAAAAAATTTATAATGTTATTAGCGATGTTTCTAATGTTTTTTTGTTGTTTTTTATATAATCTTTTAACCATAAACTCTCCCATCCTAATTTTTTAAGACATAATTGATTAATTATTTAACAATCTTATTATAACATAAAATCAAATTCTTTCACTAAAATATTGTTAATTAAAGAATGAATACATACTTTATTATCAATTTATATTTTTACACTATGTTACTAATTATAAGGCATTTTTACTTCCATATTATATTTATTCAAATTTAATCAGTTTTAGGCAGTACAAAATCAACTATGGTAGATAGTGTCATTGGATAAATTAAGCATAATTGTCAAATGGCGTCAAGGGATTGACATTTTGACAGCAAAAGTAAAAGCACTAGCAAAAATGCTAGTATTTTAAAGGGTTTTAGTGGGCAGAGCAAAATCCAATTTTTGTGCTGGGCAAATTGGTAAAATAATAAACAAAATAAACACAATATATAGTATATTAAAATCATTTCTATACAAAATATATGAAAAATTGATTGAAAATATTTGACTATTTTTCTTTCATGCCTTATAATGACCATAGACTTAACGTCTTAAAAAAGGAGATAAAATGGAAGAATATGTAAAAATGCCATTAATAGGCGATGATGCACCTGCTTTTAAAGCAGTTACAACTCAAGGTGAAATAAATTTCCCAAGCGACTACAAAGGAAAATGGATTATACTTTTTTCACATCCTGCTGACTTTACACCCGTTTGCACAACAGAATTTATGACTTTTGGGGCTATGGCAAAAGAATTTGAAGATCTTAATGTTCAACTTGTTGGACTTTCTGTTGATTCTTTATATTCACATATTGCATGGCTAAGAAAAATTCAAGAACTCGAATGGAAAGGAATGAAAAATATAGAAATAAAATTTCCTCTCATAGAAGATATAAGAATGGAAGTGGCAAACAAATATGGTATGATTCAACCAGGTCAGAGTAATACTCAAGCAGTTCGAGCAGTTTTCATAATTGACCCAAAAGGAAAAATACGAACAATACTTTATTATCCTCTTTCAACAGGAAGAAATTTTGATGAAATAAAAAGAATAGTTATAGCATTGCAAAAAGCAGATGCAGAAAATGTAGCCACTCCTGCAGATTGGAGACTTGGCGATGATGTAATCGTGCCTACTGCAGGTTCGTGTGGAACAGCAAAAGAGAGAATGGAAAATCAAACAGAAGACCAATATTGTTTAGATTGGTTTATGTGTTTCAAAAAAGAAAAGAAAAATAAATAAAATATTTAATTAAAAATATTATCAATTATATTAAATTATTTGTTATTAAATAAAAAAATATTTAATTATTTAAATTTTATATTAATTTCAATAAAATAATTTAATTAATAATTAATTATATCAATTATTAAAAAATCTAGAGAATAATCTCTAGATTTTTTCTTTATATTTAATATTTTTTCATTATTCATCAAATGGACTTTTTGACTTAAGAACAATTGAGTTTCTCTTATTTATATCATAATATATATCTTCAACATTAAGCATTTTAGAAATTGAAACAGGTTCTCCTGAAGGTTTCTTTGCCATACAAGCAGTTGCATAGAAAGGAGTCATAACATCTTTCATAATTGCCTTTCTAAACAATTTTGCAATAACGGTCCATTTAGGAAGTTGTCTAAGTTCTTGCTTATCAATAAGAGGTTTTCTTGTTCTTTGAGTAGAGGTTGAAACATTTTCACCATGTTCAGTATCCTTTGTATTTTTAGAAGTAGATTCTTCTTTATGGAATACAGTAGTTTCGCCACAGGCTTCTGAGAATGCTTGAATTGTCGAAGGGTCTTCTGAACCTAAGAATACCTCCATTTGGAAGTTACCACGAATATTTTGTGCTTCATCTGGACCATATTTGATATCAAGTTGTTTGTAAGATTGGAGAATAATTTCAAAGAATATATTTCTTGAACGAGAAACTGTAACCATTGTTCCAAAATTAGGAACTGCAGGCATATTTCCAAACTCATCTAAAATAAAGTAAACTGGACGTTTTAATTGACCTGTTTTACCATTTTTAGGATTAACTGTTCTGTTGGCAACATCTACAAGAACTTTATAAAGTTGACTTATACACAACACACCAAGTGGATGTCTTTCAGTTTTATGGTCAGGAATTCTTATAAAGAACGCAGTAGGTTCTTCTGGAATTTTTTCAAAGTCAATATCAGTCCCACTTGTCATATACAATATACCATCATCACCAAGTGTTTTACCTACAGATGAACCAAGTGTTGCAAGGAATGAACGTTGTGTAGTTGGACTGGCAAGACATACGCTTGACATAAGATTGTGAACATTGCTATGAATAGGATCTCTACCTTCAGAATATTTTGTCAATGTTTTTAATGCACTATCTCTTTCACCTGCAGGGTCTTTTGTCATTGAAATTTTATAAAGGTTAAAGAAATTAAACTTATCAACTGTCATTCCTAGTCTAGGATCTCTTGAATCCTCAAGCATAGCATACATAATACCAGTAATAAGGTCTCTACAGCCGTTAGGCCAAGTAGTATCCTTACAGTTAGGATCTTCTGGTATAAGTGATAATGCAATATTTCTTAAATCACTTTTTGCCTCATCTTCAAGTTGAACTTTTTTAGAATCAAGTTCCATTCTTAAAAGTTCATTATTAGGAAACGCCTTACCGTCAAAACCATACCATGTATCACCATAAGTTGCACCCTTTAAAACATCATCATTAAAACGTTTATATCCCATATCTTCAGGCGTGCAATTACTAAATTTTTTAACTTCTTTTGCAAGATTCCCAGCCCTTTGATATACTCTAAAAGCAATTTCCATAGGGTTCCACATTGAAGAAGCATAAGGGTCATTTAAGTTTAGAACAATTGTTTTATACCCCTCTTCTCTAAGAACTCTTGCATTATCATCATAAAGTTCTCCTTTAGGGTCAGTCATAACCAAACTTGGCTTTTGTGCAGAATGAGCCAAAATTCTAATAGTTGGGTTCGCCAAAACCTGTGTTTTACCAGTTCCAGTAGTTCCTAAAACAAGTGCATGGGTTTCTGCTTTCATATTTACCTCATAATGAGACCCAACTTGCTTATTTCTAAAAACAAAACCAGTTTTCTTAAGTGAAGGAAGATTATTCCATGTTGTATAAATTAATTCTGGATCATTTTTAAGACGTTCTTGAGAAATAAATTTTGAATCAAATGCAATATCAGTTTTATTTCCGTCAGCGTCTTCTCCTTCATTTTTGTTTTTAACATCTTTACTTTTAGAAATAAGACCAACTAAAAGACCAAGACCAGCACCAACTGCCAAGCAAATAAATGCAATAGTATCAGTCAAAGCCTTTACAAAATCTTGTCCGTTGTTTAGGTATGCTATTACTGCACCAAGAATATATCCCACAACACCTAAAGCCAACATACAAATCAAAGATAATCTCAATTTTTTCATAGCCCTCTCCTTATAAATAAAATAACACTTTTAATCATAAATTGTCAAATTAATTACAATATATACACATTTATTTGATAATATTATCTAACCTTAAATTTTAATTTATACAATTTTAAATTTCAATATGTAATATTTTATAAACATCTTGTTTATATAAACTTTTTTCAATACGATTTTCTGTCCAGAAAATTTTATTAATTCTATCAAAAATCAACTGACATAGTTTATCATTCAAATTTTTACAAAATTTTATTTTTCGGTGTAATATTTGCCCAATAATATCATTATAAAACTTTCTATCGTTTTTATCTTTTTTAACATCTATTTCATTTTTTTTCATATTATCTAATATCAAATCAAGAATATTAATAATGTTTTCTGCTTTTTCAAAAACAGTATCATTTATAAAATAAAACAATGCATCGCCAAATTTTGAAATATATTTTTCTACTTTTTCAATATCATCTAGAGGAAATTTATCTGATTGAAATGGACTAAATGATAATCCAAGGTTATCAAAAACAATCTCTCCTTTTGAGTTAATTACCATACGTGGGAACATATTATAATCAAACAAATCATAGTCATCAATATCTTTTGCAAATTTCTTTTTATCATTAAAAATAAAAGTAAAAAATAAGTCAGCCCCTTCTAAACCAGAGTCCCATATTTTACCATATTTTTGCTTGGTTAAAACATTCAAATTTGTATCAACTAGAGCAAATCTCTCTTCATTTCTTATAAAAATAGGAGCAACACCATACCTATTGAAAGGCTCATAAAATATAAATTGTGGTCTTCTGAAAGATTTTATATGCCCATAGTTATCAACTAAATCAGTTTTAATAATTTGATAATTCAAACTAAAACCCTTTGTTTGCATATAATTATTAAAATCAACTTGCACCTTTTCATCTAATATTTTACATTTTTCACAGATATGAATACCATAAGGTGAAAGTCTGATAATATCATAATTGTGCGTTGTAAGATATCTGCTTTGAGATTTATCATAAATTGCTAGTTTGTTTTCTTTATTTTTTACAATTATTAAATCTGAAAATTTACTTTCATCATTTTCATCATCTTGAGTAAAATAATCAATCGAAACATTAAGAATTTTTGCCAGTTTTTGGATAGTTTCAAAATCAGGTGTTCTGATGCCTTTTTCCCAATGACTTATACTACGATTTGAAGTAAAAAGTTTTTGTGCAAGTCCATTTTGAGTCATATTGTTTTGAAGCCTTAATTTTTTTATTTTTTCACCCAAAGAATTCATTTTTTCCTCCTTTTCTGATTTTATTTTAGCATATAATTTAAAAATCTCTATAAATTTTGCTTTTAAAAAGTCTACGATATGTTGATTAAATCTCTATAATCAAAAATAAAAATGTTATATTTTAACAGAAAAATCTTTATTATTACTAACCTAATATTTTATATTAATTACATTCATTTGTCTTTTTATATTATAAAATATTAGCCTTAATCTATAAAACAAAATTTTTTAAATTTACAAATATTTTAAATAAATTGTAAAATAACTTTGAATTTGGTATAATAATTTCATGAAACAATTAAAAATAGAAACAAAACAAAAAATAATCAAACTATCAATAATTATTTTTGTATTTATAATACTTGCCCTTGCAATTTACCTCCCACTCCAACTAACTGGAACTCTTGCAAAAATTGATAGTGCAGAAAAATTAAAAGAAGTTATATTAGAATTTGGTGCTTATAGTTATATAATATTTTTCATAATTCAATTTCTTCAAACAACCATTTTGCCTATACCAGCCGCTGTAACTACAGTTGCAGGAACTCTCTTGTTTGGTCCATGGACAACTTTTGGCATAAGTCTTTTAGCAGTTCTTTCAGGAAGTCTGTTCGCTTTCTTTTTAGGTAAAAAAATAGGCAGACGCCTTGTTGTATGGGTTGCTGGTGAAAAAACAACTTTAAAATGGGAAGAAAAACTAAAAAAAGGTAAATATGTATTTTTCTTGATGATGTTATTCCCCTTATTTCCAGACGATATCTTGTGTATTGTTGCAGGAACTGTAAACATGAGTTATAGATTTTTTATTATAACCAACCTAATAACTAGACCTATTGCTATAATAACAACTTGTTTCTTAGGTAGTGGGCAATTAATCCCCTTTTCAGGTTGGGGAATTCCAGTATGGATTATATTAGTAATACTTGCTATAATTATTTTATATTTAAGTTTTAAATATCAACCACAAATTGAAAAATTTGTTGTAAGTTTGGGAGTAAAATTTACGAATAAAAAACAAAAGAAAGAAAAACAAATAAATTTAATTGAATATACAGAAAATAAAGAAAACATAATGGTAACTAAAATTGATAAAGAAAACACTTCTGCCCCTTTATTAGACCAAAATAATAAAAATATCGTTGAATCCAACTTATCCGAAATTACAACTAAAGACCAAAATCAAATTTCACAAAATACAAGTCAAACCCAAAATATAAATCAAGAAATAAAACCGAATTCACAAACTAACCAGAATACAAAAAATGAATAAAAAAAACAAGCAATAATTTTTGCTTGTTTTTATTTACTCTTCAAAGAATTTTCAAACTTATTTATTTTTTCATTGCATTTTTTAAAATATTTTTGATAAGATTTCTTACAAAACTTTTTATGTTGCTGTGTTTCGTCTTCATTATAATTATTAAAATTATAAGGTCCATTTACTTTCCAGCCATTGAACAACCCAATTTTAATTGCATCAGTTGGACAGAAGAAAGAACATCTCATACACATAATACAATTATCTCCAAACTCAAAGTGTCTGTCTTTTATTTGTATATTATGCGTAGGACAAAAATTCACACATCTTTGACATTTTATACACTTATCATTCACTTCATATCGCTTACCATTGAATCTTCCACCCCAAAATTCAATTCTAAAAATCCATGCAAGAAAACTCCCCATAAAAAAGTAACCTAATTTTGACTCTTTATTATTCAAAATTTCTTCACAATCTGCAGGAATAACTCGCTTTGCAGTATCCCACATCTTATATGCCATATTATCAGAATGTCTAAATATAATGTTATATGGCATTACATAATGATATTCATTGGTCAAAACAAAATTTTTCTTCTTTAAAATCTTTTTTATTTTATTTGATGAAATATTGTTTAGGGCTAAAGGTTCTCCAGAAGTTTTCAAAATAAAAAGTTTTTTCTTATTATTTTGCTTCTCTAATTTTTTGACAAAATCAACAATTATAGAAGGTGCATTAAATGCATGAATTGGATATGCAATGCCAAGCATATCATAATCATCTAAATTATAATTAAAATCATTTTTTTCAATCTTATAAATATCTATCTCTACATTATTTTCTATAAAAGTTTCATAATATTTATCAACAATTTTTTTAGTATTGCCCGTCCCTGAAAAATAGCAAATTAAAATTTTCATTTGTAATTAATCCCTTTTATTAATATGTGCGTTAAATTCATTGTCGAAGTAATATAAAAAGTTTTCATCACTATCATGAGAATCATACCAAATTTGGGCATAAATTTCATCATTTTTTGACAAAGAATCAAATTCCCAACAGTTTGTTGAATAGGTCTTATTAATCCAATGTCCTGCCATTAAAACAGAATATGCAGATGCTTCAAATTCTTCACCATCTTGATTCACCCACTTAAGTTTTTGATAAATATCACCAGAATAATCTCTAGACAATAATTGTCCTCCATGGGCTTTTGCAACTGCTTTTAAATCTTTTTTATTTATATCTTCAACATTTTTATTTATATCAAATTTATAATCTATCAATTTTGCATTTTGCTTTATTCTCAATTTTTCATAATCAATAAATTCCCCATTTTCATCTTTATTCTCAACTAACAGATGAAAATTGTTCCAATCGCTACCAATTTTAAAATAATCTAATGCACCATTTTTACCAAAATAAGCAATTAAACGAGGTGTATCTTCATGTTTAAGCCAATATTTAGGAGAATTTTTATCTTTAAATAATCTTTCAATAATAAGTTTTCTAATAACAGATTTAGGAACTATTTTACCTGCCTTAAAATAGGCATGTTGTTTTATAAATTCTTTCCAAAAATCATCAATACTTTGACTTTGATATGAAAAAAGTTTTTCAAGTTCATCTCCATCATAAAACCAAAGACCATGAAAATTTCTTACAGCATTAAAATCAGGTCTGAAAAAGTCCTTGACACCACCACCAATAATTCCAAAACCATCATTTAAAATATCATAACCTGTTCTGCAATTTCTTTCGCCACCTGAAATATTAAAACATTTCTTCCAGAAAACCTTTGACAAATCTTCAGTTAAATCTTTTTTTAAGATGTTTGCTATAAGCACTCCACTATCATGTGCTGTTACCCACTCTAAAGGTGCATTAAAACAAGTATGAAACATAAGACCATCGCTCATATTATCAGCAAGCATATTGCTATGAAGCATTGCAGTTTGTCTTAATATAGCCCAATGTTTAATGCTTGATTCTAAAACTCTAAACTCTCCTCGGAGTTTAGTTGCTGAATAAATATCAAATGGGCTAACAAGCAATGGGTCTCCTACTCTAGCCCATGGATGCTTATAATTTCTATTGCCATATAAAGCAACCGTTGAAATATGTATAAATTTAGGTTGTTTATTTTCTAACTTTTCAATTTCGCTTACCAAAACATTAACACCAATTTCATTACACTCAATGGCCTTAATAGGCTGTTGATCAGAATGTGGTGGAATAACTGCAGCCATATTTATTACATAATCACTATTTTCTACAAGTTGTCTACACTTTTCTTTATCTGCAATATTACCATAGATTATTTCAAATTTATCTTTGTAATCTTTATATTTTTTTAATAATTTATTAATTCTTTTATCATCTTCTAAAACTAAAAATCTAAATTTTTCAATTTGTTTATTTTTAACTATTTGTTGTAAAACTGCCTGTCCCATATTACCAGTAATACCAGTTAATGCAACTATCATTTATCAATCTCCTTGTAATTTTCAAATTATCATACATTTAAAAATAATATTATTTTTAATTTGTAGGTCAATTTTGTTTGATAGAAAATTTGACAATTAAATTATAACATAAAAATTTTCACATTGCAAAGATATGAAATATAAAAATTTCAAATATTTTATATGAAGAAATAAATTAAGTTCCATTTAAAATCCAATAAAAGAAATTAAAATTTTTATTAAATGATATTACCAGAACAAGATTTGCTCATACGATTAAACAGCCCTTCAACCATACTGCCATTATCAAAATATTCTGCAATTATTAAATCATTTTTTTCATATTTCCTTAAAAACTTAAATAAATTATGACTTGCTTCATCAGAATCTGCACCCAAACAAACAACATTCATTCCTGAATAATAATTAAAATCAGCCTGTTTACAAAAAATTATAACCTTTTTGCCTTTATTAATATTTTCTAAATATAGTTGTTTTACATTGTCAATAATATTATTTTTAACCAAAATCATGTCACAATTAGGTTTATAATGAGTATACTTTGTTCCAGGACTTTCCACAACTGTGCTTGTTGATATTACTTTTTCGTGAACAATACAATTTAATTTGTTTTGCAATGTTTCTTTAGAAATTTTCCCAGGTCTTAAAATGTAAACTTCATTGTTTACAACTTTAACAACAGTGCTTTCAATTCCGACAGTTGTTTGACCTCCATCAATAATTAAAGGGATTTTACCTTTCATATCATCATAAACATGCATTGCAATGGTTGGACTTGGTCTTTTAGATGTATTTGCACTTGGTGCACAAATAGGTTTTTTACAAAATCTAATAAAATTTCTAGCAACTTCATTCTCTGGAATTCTTATAGCAACAGTATCTCCACCTGCTGTTACAACGGAAGGAATATTATCTTTCTTTTTTAAAACCAAACTAATAGGGCCTGGCATAAAAACGTTAATTATATCCCTTTCTAAATCACTTAACATTAAAACATATTTTTCAATATCTTCCTTATTCGCTAAATGAACAATTAAAGGATTATCATTAGGCCTACCCTTTGCGATAAAAATTTTTTCAACGGCAACAGCATTTGTAGCATCAGCACCAAGTCCATAGACCGTTTCAGTTGGGAACGCAACAACTTCCCCTTGATTAATTAATTCACTTGCCAACATAAACGTTTCTTTATTTGGCTTTAAAATTTTAGTTTCCATTTTTTCTCCTGTAAATAGTATTATACAATAATAATTAAAAAAAGTTAATAATTAAAATAAAATAACAATCAAATTAGTAAATAAAAAATAGTGGGGAATTTACCACTATTTAATAAATATTCTAAAAATTTGCAAACTTATTTTTAGCCTTGATATTCTTGAAACATATAATTAGGAACTTTAATTCCCATAACGGAATAACTTCCCACATCAATATTAATGCTTGTAGCACCTTCTTCATAAGAATAACCTTCAATAGAACCATCTACCTGAGTCTTAATACCATGTAAATGGGCACCACTTTCATTACAACCTACAGGGTGAACCAACCAATTATAACCATAAATAAAGTTTTTGCTGTAATTAAGCCAACTATTCATTTCTCTGTCGGTATTTGCTGGAACATAAACCTTTAAATCTTTATGAATTGTAAATGCTCCACTATCTATAAATAAATCAAAGTAATCAGTATTTTGAATAGTAATACTATTAAGTTTAACATGAGTGCAAATATCAGAATTTAATCTTACAATATCATCGGCAATAACTATATCTTTAATGTATTTATTATAACTCAAAGCATTACTATAAATAATATCAAAACCTGTTATTGTGTATATTCCTTCTTCGTAATTAGTTAATGGTTCACTTCCAGCAGGTAAAAGCCTTAACCCTTTAGTCCCATTATCTACTTCAATTAACGCACCATTTTCAACAGATAAATTACCTTCACCATATACTGAAATAGATTTTAAATTTTCAAGCCCTGCAAAACTATCTTGATTTAATATTACATTAGATGGCAAATTTTCTATTATTTATACAGAAGATTGATCAAAAGCATTGGAATAAATTGAAAAACTCGCAAATGTTGATTGCTCAAATGAAATCTTTTTTAGTGAATCGCTTTGAAAAGCCCCCGTTTTTATCCCCTCTATCTTAAGTTCATTAAAGTTTACGGGAATCTGGACTTGTTCAACGTTATCTTCAACACCAACAATATTGACACTATGATTCTTAACTTCTAAAATTAATCCATTCTCTGTATAAGTTCCATCTCCAGTTCCTCCACAAGCAGTCATAAACATGGAAATAAATAATAAAGCAAAAACTAAAATAAACATTAAAAAATTTTTATAAATTTTTGCCATAAATATTATCCCTCCTTTTAAACAAGTTTTTAAATTATATTATTTGTCGTATTGTATTGTTAAATAAAATATTTAAGATTTTACCATAATTTTACCCAACCTAAAGATAACCATAAAGAAATTTCTTCATAACATTGCACATTTTTGCTTGGCATTTGTAAAATGTAAACTTCAATATTTTTATTATAATTCAAATTTTGTGTTACAGCAAAACTTAATTCAGCAAAACCGGCTGGCCCTATATATCCTTTTATTCCTTTTTTGTCATAATTTGCCAATAATAGAATATCTGCCTCACAAATATTTTGATAAAATTTTTTATGTATATTAGGATAAACATTCTCAAAATTTTCAATACTTATTGCTTTAGGGTAATCTAAAACAATATATTTATTTTTTAAATTTTCAACTAAATCTTTTAATTCGGTTTGCAAACTTGCACTTCCAGAAACTACAATTTTTTTCACTATTAAATTCTACCTTTTTTTAAAAAAAACAAAGTTTAACTTTTCATCTGAAGCAATAATCAAATTATTCTTGGCGCGTCTAGAAGGACTCGAACCCTCGATAATCGATCCGAAGTCGATTGTGATATCCACTTCACCATAGACGCATAATAATTAATAAATATAATAATTATTAAATACTATTGTAGAAATAATAAGAAAAACAATTTTAATTATTACTATTTAATTATATAATAAATTATTTTTTTTATCAATAAAATTTTTTATTTTCTTTCATTATGTCATTTTTTGTTACAAAATTATAAAATAAATCATAAATATTCTAGAGGGCTGTTTATGAATTATAATGATGAACAATTATTAAATATCTCTGAATATGAAACGATGGCTAAAGCATATACTGATGCATTAAAACAAAAAGGTTTTATGATTATCCAAGTTGACAATGAAAAAAATCGACAACTTATTAATGAAACCTTTGATTGTCTGTCTAAAATAAAAAGTTGCTTATTTAAAATGGGTGGATTTTTAAATACAACTAGAATGTATAGTTTAACTGATAGGCAAATTAAAAAATTACGTATTATTTTTGATCATACCGAACCATTAATTCATTGCACTATTATGGCTGACAAAACAAGTTGCTTTTTGGAATTTGTAGGACTTGAAAGTTTATTAATAAAAAACTTGATCACCTTAAGTCAGCAATCAAGTTTTGAATATGAAATAAATAATATCATAAATGCAAGACTTTCAACCATGCAACAGATTTTTAATGTTAAGATTTAAGATATTCAATAGTCTTTGGAACTGCTTGATCAATGATTTTCCTTAAATTGATAAAATCTTCTTGTTTATAAGGTTTAAAATCATCTTCGGCATTATATAGATCGATAGGGAATGCTTTTAAATAATCTCTAACAATTATTTTTGAAAGTGCTTTTCCGGTAACATATAAAACATTATAATCATCAATATCATTCTTATATTTAATTATTTCAAAATCTTCACTTTCAATAATTTCATCACAACCATATCCAATTAAGAACTGAACTTTTTCAATCGCAAGTTCATTTCCTCTTGCTGCTGCTATAAGTTCCCATTCAATATATCTCATATAATTTTCTGGTAAAAGTTTAGGAACTCCCGTTTTATAATAATATGCTAAAACATCCATAGCAATAGTATTTTCACTTGCAGCCATATATTTAACTGCCGAAAACATATCTTTAAAAGATTCTGGTTGTTCATCAATACAAGTATTAAGTTCTTTTCTCCATTCAGTAAAAGTATCTAAAGCCTCTTGATAATCAACAAATTCTGGTCTTTTCACAATTCTATCCATAATTTTATCCTCCAAAATGAAGTATTTTAATATTATTTTTTAGAAATACCTATTTTTTTATTCTAAAATATTATAACATAAATATTCAAAAAACAGCAATTAAAAGTTAAAATTTATATTTTTCTATTCAAAATAACTAATGTTTCATATTCTCCCGTTCTAGCAAACATATCATATAAAGAAACTTTATAAATTTCAAAATTTTTAAGTAGTCCTAAATCACGCACTAATGTAGCACTATTACATGAAATGTAAATTACTCTTTTGCTCATAGACTCATCAATACTTTGAATAACATTTTTTTCAAGTCCTCCACGAGGTGGATCAACTATAATTGTATCAAAATCTTCATCTAAATTATATAATACCTTTGAACAATCTCCATTTATATTTAAAAGATTGAAAAGCCCATTTTCTTCTTTCATATTCTCTGCATCTAAATGCTCTTCTTTCCCAAGTTCGACACCAACAACTCTTGAACAATGTTTGGATATCACCCCACTTAAGACTCCTGCTCCACTATAACAATTAACTACACTATCTCCTACTATTGAGTCTATCACAGCATTATATAATTCTTCAGTCAAATATTTATTAACTTGATGAAATGATTTAACATTAAATTTTGCTTTTAATCCAAGTTCATTTGCGTATAAAAACTTTTGTCCTATTTTATGAACAGTTTGTTTTTTAAAAGTTTGATATATGCCATATTCCGACCCCAATATCAAATATAAACCTTGAAAATTTATTAAAATATTATTTTTCATAACAAAATTAATTAAACAAAATTGATTTTCTTGTCTTAATACAACTTCTTGAATTTCATCATATAAATTTTGTGCAGCCACAAACGTTTTTATTTTAGGAATAGCATGATTAATTAGAGTATCTACTAACAAACATTTTTCAATATCTATAATTTTATTACTTTCACTTTTTTTAAGTCCTATTTTGCCTTTCTCAACAAAAAGTTTTATTTTATTTCTGTATCCATATTGTTTTGAACTTGGAAAAACTTTTATCTCGCCAAAATATCCAACTTTTTTAAACTGATTTTTTAATAATTCTTTTTTTATTAATAATTCATTTTGATAAGAAGTATGTTGATAAGCACAACCTCCACATTTTGAAAAATAAGGACAAGGAGGCATTTCTCTTAAAGAACTTGCTTTTAAAACTTTTAAAACTTCTCCCTTACAAAAAGATGATTTTTCACTACAAATTTTGAAAGAAATTTCTTCATCTTTCAATACATAACGAACAAAACAAACTTTGCCATCAAGTCGGCAGACTCCTTCTCCATCATAACCATATCCAGTAACTGTAGCATTAAAAATTTTATTGTTTTCTATCATAACACTGCTTCCAATTTGTTTTCTATATAATTTAAAATTTTATCTTTTCCAAAGCCTGTTTGACTACTGCTTACTATAATCATTTCTTGTCTTATATTTAATGTTTTAACAATAACATCTAAATAAGCCTTAATCTTACTTTTTGCGATTTTATCAGCCTTAGTAGCAATAACCATAAAAGGTAAATTATTATAAACAAGATATTCAATCATTTGTCTGTCTTGTTCTGAAGGAATATGCCTTATATCTAACAGAACAAAAACTGTTTGGAGATCATTTGAATGTTTCAAATAAACATCAATCAAACTTGACCAAATATTTAAGTGAGATTTTCCAACTTTTGCAAAGCCATACCCTGGCAAATCAACAAATTTAAACTGATTATTAATAACAAAATAATTAATCATTTTTGTTTTACCCGGAGTAGAAGACGCTTTTGCAAGATTTTTATTATTCGTAAGATTATTGATTAAAGAAGATTTACCTACATTACTTCTACCTACGAAAGCAAATTCCGGCATACCATCATATAAAATTTTATCTTCACTAACAACACTTGTTTTATAAACAGCACTCTTTATATTCATAAAATGATTTTAACATAAATTTATTTAAAATACAATTAATTATCTCTTTTTAATAATTTTTATACACCTTGCCTTATTATTTTTAATAACTAAAAAATAAATAAAATTTAAAATAATTGAAAACTTTTATCAATATAAAAAGACACTCTTAAAGAGTGCCTTTATATTTTTAAATTATGCTAATACAAAATTGAAAGTTAAACTAATTTTTGAAATAGTGCTTATATCAAGTGTTAAATCTCCACTGTCAATTTCAGATTGAATAGCATTGAAGATATCATTAAATGTTATTGTTCCACCAGTTGCCATTCCAAGAGGAATTGGTTTTGCAATATCATTTATTCTAATTTCAACTGTTTCAAGAGGAGTTTTTAATGTTACTTCTTTATACTCACCAGTGCCTATTCCTGTTTGACGATAAATCCCTTCAAATCCACCAAAAGCAAGATCAAGAACATCAGAATCAGTGTTGTAATAATTTTCTCCTATCTTATCTTCAAACATAACTGCTTTTTGAATATCACTTATTATAGTATATTCATCACCATTTTTCCCAAATACTTCCCAATTTCCTTGTCCTATTCCTTCAATTTCATAATTTGAAACTCCATTGATATAAAGTGCGAAATCAGGATAAACACATTTCCAAACAGCAATAACATTTACATTCAAAGCATTTTCATTTACAAGAACAGTTCCTAAAGATATACCATTATTTACATAATCATTAGTTTCAGAATTATAAGTGTAAAGTGTATCATTATAGTTTACACCAACAAAATTATATCCCTCTCTTTCAGTATTATAACTTGAGAATCCACTGCTTACTTTATAAGTTACATTTGCAGTTGTTTCATCGATTTCACTTCTTTGAACTGTAATATTATAAGATCTTTCGCTGAGTGAAATATACATAACATATTCAGTATTTACTGTAAATGGTATTTCATTTGCTTTAACATCATCACCATTTATATCAACCCAACTTACAAAATCATATCCTGGTTTTTTATTTGTAAGATAATCAACAACTCTTGAATCTTCAGAATCAACAAGTTGATAATTTCTTAATGATTGCTCGGTTACTCTATCTTGAGCAATAACATAACCAGTATCTTTATCTTGATATGATATAACCATTTGATTTGACCATGCTGGATTTAAAGTATATTCACCAGAATTTGCAAATGTTGCTGTTTTATAAGATGATACATCAGTAGAATCAACAACATACCAACCATCAAAAGTTGCACCAGCAACAGGTTCTAATGTTTTAAGTGCTTCACCATATTTATAGGTTTTGCCTTGTTCACCTTCTTCAATAACTACATCAGAGCCGTCATCCATAACTCCTGCATAAGTTATAGTATATTCCTTAACATCTCTAACTGCAGTTAATGTTGTATTACCTCTAACAAAGAAAGTATATGATACTGATGTATTTACTGCTTGGTCTTTTTCTCTATCAATCTCTTCATAATTTCCGTTATACCAACCAACGAAGTCATAGCCTGTTCCTTCATAAGTTACAGTAACCTCAGTATTTTTCTTTACAGAGATTTCATTTGTATCTTGTTTTTCATTATCAATAAAAATAGTAACATTTGATGATGTTCCATAGCCACCTTCAACTCCACCATCAAGAACTTTTAATGTGCATGCCATTGCTTCGGTTACACATAAAGCAGAACCGACAATAATCAATGGAATCAGGATAACAAATGCACAAATAGATAAGATTTTAATCAAATATTTAGACATAACCCCTCCACGTTAATCATATTATATCACATTAAAAAACATATTTCAATAGTAAACGCAAAAAAAAATAGATTTTTACAAAACTAAAATTCTTATTTTTGACAAATATTTTGTATACAAGGTTGAAAACATTTAATTACAAAAATAAAAATCAATAACAATAATTAATTTGAAAGTAAATCTATAAAAATTTTATTAAAAATGTTGACAAAATTGAAATTTTATGGTAACATTTAAGAGCATTAAGAAATGGGGGATTAGCTCAGCTGGCTAGAGCGCTTGCCTTGCAAGCAAGAGGTCATCGGTTCGATTCCGATATTCTCCACCAGAAATATTTTATAAGCATTAGATAATACATTATCTAGTGCTTATTTTTTTACAATTCATAAAATTATAGTCAATTTTTTCATCATTCTTTCAGTTTTAACTAAATTTCTAACTTTTATTTATAATACATATTTTTTATTTCTATATCTCATTAGTAAAATTTATAAAATTTTTTTATAAAAACAATCATTCTTAATATTTACTTAATATTTATTATTTACATTGTATTATAAAAATAAAAAAGAGACATTTTATTGTCTCTTTTTATCTTATTATTCATTCTCCATTTCAACATTGTTATCAACTTGAACTTCTTGATCAATAGATGCATTAATTTTATTGATAAGTTCAGTTAAAACATCACTTTCAACTTCTTTCTCATCAACTTTACCTGCAATATTTGTATCATATTCAAATGTTCTATATTCAATAGTTCCATCTTCTTGTGTTATCATAACAATTGCATCAGCAGTAACTTTTGTAGTTCCATTTTTACCTTGATTTTCAAAATAAACAGCATCAATATTATAAAGTATTTTTGCTTTACCTGAAACTTTTTCTCCATTAACACTCATTGTAACATTAGTATCTTCAAGTCCAGAAGATAAAGTAGTATCAAATTTAGTTGAAGTAATATTATATCCTGCTTCTTTCATTCCATTTGCAATTGTATGACTATCAACAACCTTAAGATTTGGAGTCATATTAAACTTTGTCTCAACAGTATAAGAACCTTTCATTGAAACACATTCAATAAGCATTGAAACTTTTCCTGTTTCTCTTTCATATTTGCAAGATAATACATCTTTAACTGCACCAGTTCCATTAGTAAGAATATCTGTTAAATCTGCGTCTGATTTTATTTCGTTAACATCAAAATTTACATCAAGAACAGGAGTAGTAGCAAGATCAATGATTTCAGAATATTGTTGATCAAGATAACTATTCATTTCATTCCATGCTTGATTTGCTTGTTGATAGTAAGTTACGTTAGTAGATGTATCAGCACTTGCAGTTACAATCTCTTCATTATTGCCTTTGCTTATTTTAGAAGCATTACCAATTGTATTTGCATATCCTTGAAATTTTGTGATACATTCTTGCATCAAATTCTCATCTTTATTCTCAATTGCACTTTCAAACGTATCAAGTGTTTGAACATAAGCACCATCAATAGCCTGCCCATCTTCATCAAGAACAATTATCTCAGCAGTTTTTTCACTAGCATCTTTAATTTTATTGTATAATTCAACTACATGATCATCAACTGTAAGTGATACAAATCCATTTGAATTAGCACCCATGCCTTGCATTTTTTTATCTGCATTTTCTTCTGTGTCATAAATATATGCAGAACCTTCCTTAATCATAGCACTTAATGTTTCTTCCTGGCTTTCGTATGCTCCTTGTGTAATCTCAGTTTGTTGATTACCAATTGTATCATGAGCATTTCCTAAATTAACTCCAAGAGTTGTTCCTGCTGAAACTAATAATCCCAATCCTAAAATCAAAGTTGCTCCTAGTGAAGCCAATCTCAAAACTAAACTCTTTTTTGTTTTGTCATTAACTTTTCTTGAACCATCTTTTGATCTAATTGTTTTAATTGCCTCAAAAGGATGTTTTTTAACCAATGTTGGTTGAATTTCATCTTTAACAATACCATCAATATCCCTAAAAGTTATATTCTCTGCCCCAACAATTTTGTCTTCACGCAAAGCATTTATAACATTTTGAAGAGTTGCATCATAATTACTTGCTTGTCTATTACGTTTTTGCTCTTTAGTCTTCTTACTTCTATCTTTAAATTCTTTAAAAAGTTCATATCTTGCAGCAACTGCTCTGTCTTCACCTGCTTCTGTAGTTAAAGTAATTCCGAATTGATTATAGATTTCATGTCTAATTATATCTCTTCTTAGACTATTAAGTCTAGTTTGAAGTCTTTGTCTTTCTTCTGCATTACCACTATTTTCATTTGACATTTCACTAAGTCTTGCAGATGTCTCTTTATATTGTTTTTGAAGATCTCTAATTTTTGCAGTTGCATTTTTTAATTTAGTTTGAGTTCTTTCTAAAGTATAACTATTTTCTTTAAGTTTTTGTTCTTTTCTTTCGATAATTTCAAAAGCCTCTTCTAAATCTTTTTCGCCTTGTTCTCTGATACGATTAATTTCTTCTTCTGCTAATTTAGCAAATTCATTATCTTCTTCTCTTATTTTTTTCACTTCGTCATCCATGTATAAAATTAATTCATCCATTTCAGACTCTAATCTTTTAATTTGCTTATCTTTCTCTTCAATAGATAATTTAGCATCTTCAGAAACTCTATCAACTTCTGCAACCTTTGCTTTATATTGTTTTTGAAGTTCTTTTATCTTTGCAGTTGCTCCAGTCAATTTTTTCCCAGTTCTATCAATTGTATAATCTTTTTCTTTAGTTTGTCTTCTTAATAACTCAATTTCTTTTGAATTAACCTCTAGAAGATTCTTTAATTTTGAAACAAAATTTTTAGAGCCTACTCTTTTCTCTCCATAATCTTTAAGCAATTGGATTACAAATTGAATATCATCTTTTCCTTTTTTAGACTTAGCAGAATTCTTTAATTTCAAAAGTTCATCTTGCAATTTACGCCCTGCACTTCTTAAACTTTCCTTATCCTCTTCAAAAGTCTTAAGTAAAGTAGATACAATACGTGTTAAATGCTCAGAATCTTCTATAAGTCTGTTATCCTCATCTGATAAATTTCTTTTTGGATCCTTTTCTGCCATGAGATTTCCCTCCTTATGTTTAGTTATATTATACTATTAAGTCAAAAGATTGTCAATAGTGAAATTTAAATAAAACCCTAATTATTCAATTTTTTTACAAAATGTTATTCAGCAGGTTTTTCATCAAGATATGTCGCTGTAAGATCAGCAACATGTAATAAAAAACATATAGGATATTTGTAATAAACGTCTGCCATCATATAACTTCCATTCTTAACTCTAATATCATATTCTCCCATGTGCCAATTTATTGCTAATGCCTCTTCTCTAGAAAGTTTTATGAAAGCAGAAAGAATATAAACAGATTTTTCTCCATGTCCATAAGGCAAACTGTCCTCATATCTAAAATATGGCTTTTGTTCCCATTTACCAGTTTCTTGATTTTTTACATTTCTAACATCTTCCACATAAGTATTCACTTTGCATACATCATGCAAAAGTCCCATAATAGCAACACTTTCAGGACTTATTTTCTTTGTCCAATTTTCGCCATATTCGCCCTTCAGAAGTTTTACAAATCTTTTATAAACATTTATAGAATGTTGGCATAAACCACCCCTATAAGCCGAATGTCTTCTTCCACTTGCAGGAGCAGTGAAAAAGTCAGATTTTTCAAGCCATTCTAAAAGTTTATCACTTCCATCTCTTTCAATATTGTCATAAAATATTTCTAAAAATTCATCTCTTGCTTCCATTCTTAATCCCTTTTAATCATAAATTATATACTATTATATTTTAATATTATTCATAATGTTTAATAATCATTTGCCTGAATCGTAAAAGTAATTTTCAAAAATCTAGTCATAACATAATATTTAATTTTATGTATTAATAAAATTTATCGATTACCGTTCTTATTTTTCCTTAATCAAGTCTTTTTAATAACTTTTCAAAACTCTCATTAGAAACCATTTCACATTTCTGTAACGCTTCAAAATATTCATCTATTAATGAAATTTTTCCATCAGATAATGTTTCTAAATTTTCTTTTAAAGAAATTTCAATTTTTTTAATATTATCAAATATATCTTTTGTTTGCTTTTCTACTTCTAAAATTTCACTGCAATTTATTCTTATAACATCTAAAATATCTTCATCTTCTTTGCCTTCAAGATTTTTCAAAATTGCAAATGCACTATCTGTATTATCTTTAATATTTTGATACAAAACATCTGCTTCACTAAACATATCAAGTAAATGCTCTTTATTGTCTATTCCATCTGCATCATATTTTTCATTATGTTCATGATTGCACTCATCACAATCACAATTTACATCGTGTTTTAAATGTAATCGGTTTATAAAATCAATCTTTTCTATATTACTCATCAATCACCTCATTGAATAATTTTATCATAACTAACTATAAATAACAAATAATTTAAAAATGATTTAAAATTAGTTTGATTTTAATAAGCTATTTGTTATTATCTTGTTAAGAATTTTATTAAAAGGAATCTTATGATAAAAATAATAGAATATTCAAATAATTATATTGAAGATGTAAAAAATTTACTTGTTGAATTGCAAAACTACATAGTAAATATAGACGATGAAAAAATACAAAAATTAAAAAATGAATATAAAGAAAAATACTTTGATTTAACTTATAGTAAAATAAAAAAATATTCTGGCAAAATTTTTTTAGCACAAGAAAATAATAATATTGTAGGATTAATAGCAGGAATCATAGAAGAAAAAGATGAAGAAGATAAACTAACAAATTCTTGTCCTAAAAGAGGAAAGATTTTAGAACTTATTATTACAAAACAGTCTAGAGGAAAACATATAGGAAATCAACTTCTTAATGCCATTGAAACATATTTTATATCATTAAACTGCGACTATGTATCAATCGACGTTTTTGCTCCAAACCAAAATGCTTTAAAATTTTATACTAAAGAAGGATATAAAGAAAGAAATATTGAAATTATAAAAAAATTAAAAGAGCATACATAATGCTCTTTTATAATTCTAAATTACAATCTAGTAACTTATTATATTCAAATTCCATTCCTTCTAAATTAACACCTTTATTTTTTAATTCTTGCTCTATTTTCTTCGCTATTTTAGGATATTTTTTTACAAGACTTTTATATCCTAAACTTATTCCATTTATCGTTCCAAGGTTTTCTTCTTTTTCTCCATCACAATAAAAATATGTAAATGCATCAAAAAACAAACGATATGCCCTTAAATCATCATTCACTAAATATAACTTAAAACTTTCCCACGCTGAACAACCTAAAATAACCATGCTTTTTATTTTTGATTCTTTTTTATCTTTTTTTTCTTTTCTATCTTGTAAAACCATCTATAAACTCCTTTGTTACAAATCTATTTCTATATTATTTTGACTATCTAAAAAGTTGAAATATTGATGTGTTAAGTCTGATAATTCTTCGAACAATGCTTTATTCATTATTAAAGATAAATAATCATAAACTTCTTTTACACCAATTCCTTGTGGACACTTTATTTCCCCCTCTTTAGGATTTATCAAAAATTTTATCTTACTTGGGAATATATCTTCACAACTATCAGTTAAAAGAATTATAAGCCTGTTACCTTTTTTAAAATATTCCTTCTTTATAAACTCTTCAAAAGCCAAGTATTCTTGAATACTAAACGACGTTTTCCACGATACATTAACATATACAGCAATTAATTCATTTCTTTTTATAAACATTTTTAAAACCTTATAGTTATTATACATCATAAATACAATAAAATCAATAATTAAAATTTTTGGAGTTATATGTAATAATAAAAAAGAATAAACCATATTAACTTTTAAATAAAGTTTATTTTTTAAATTATGTAAACTAATAAAAGGAAATTTATATAAAATTATTACAATTCTTCTTTTTAAACTATTTTTAAAAATTATCGTTATTTTAATAAATAATATTATTCTCGTATCATAAATTTTATTTTTTAATTTTTTTTGAACCATTCAACTTTTTATCATAATTATTTTTTGTCAAATTATAAAAAAAATGAGGTCTTCACTAACCTCATTTTTTGTTAAATACTCATTTCAATATCATCATTAGCATGAATTTTCTCAATAATTGCCTTTTCTCGTAAATTTTCTTTAGTAAATGAAGCCAACACTTGCCCTTGAACATTTTTAAGTTCTTTAGCATGCTTACTTCCATGACGAATAATATCTTTAACAGGTTCTATAACATTAATTGTTCCCAAAGAGTCTTTCTCCAATGATTTAATTGCTTCTTCTATTATTAAATTACCTCTTTTTACATCAACTTTTTCTGCTTTACATCTAGAAATAATTTCCTGTAAAACATTTTTACAACGATTTTGTTTGTGTTCATTTAGTGGTAAATATTGAAGTTCAGCAAGATCTTTCCTACATTGTTCAATTAAACGAGAAAATTCATAATCAAGATCATCTAATTTTTTAGAATATTTAGCATATTTGCTTTTCAATAAAATATTCATTTATTCCTCCATTCACTGATTATTATAATACTAATATCAATTTTTGTCAAGAGGTGCAATTTCCATGACCTCATAAATAAATTTTAAAAACACTAAGAAAATTATAAAAAGTTGGTATTTATTTAATACTTGTATCCAATTTTAAATTTATTATAAATCTTGAGTATAATCAGTAATAAGATTATTCAATTTCAATTAATTTACTAATATTGATTTTATATATTCTAAATTTTAGCAAATAGTTGATTTTATGGGAGATAAATTGTCTATTGAAAAGTTTTATAAAACAAATTCAATAAAAAATTAAGATTTTATAGAAGTCTGTATTAAAAATTTTATTCATCTATATCATACTAATAAAAATTATAGTTTTCAACATCAAAATAAAATAGAAAACAAAGAAATTAATAAACATTTTTTATATGTTGAAACATTCTTAATGTAATTATATTAATAATTCCACTTACAAACAAAACTTATAATCTAATTCAATAAAAAAATATTTTTATAAAAACAAAAGACCAACCTCATGCAGTTGGTCCAATGATAATCCAGCAGTGTTCTATTTTCCCAGGCCGTCACCAGCCAAGTATTTTCGACGATGAAAAGCTTAACTTCTGTGTTCGGTATGTGTACAGGTGGATCCTTTTCTCTATCGCCACTGGATATGGTATAATTACAAGTCAAAACTTGGAATTACTAAAATTATGTTATGATTATATACTTTCCTTATAAACTTGTCAAGTATTTTAATCATTTTTAGGTTGATTATAAAACCCTGACAACTACATAATAGAAACTAAGAAGCTAAGTTTTCCGTGATTAAGCCCTCGTGCTATTAGTATCGGTCAGCTGAATACATTGCTGTA
>ERZ1643247.627-NODE-627-length-41663-cov-7.585969_pt1 | contig 41663 bp, 32 predicted proteins | sample MGYA00579264_ERZ1643247 | MGnify/ENA primary metagenome ERZ1643247 (study PRJEB29033, sample SAMEA4952262) | chicken gut metagenome | biome: Broiler Chicken; feature: Gastrointestinal Tract; material: Caecum | place: Ireland | collected 2018 | study: Broiler... | reverse complement strand
CTTCGCAAGCTTTTACAAGCTCGTTTAACTCTAATACTGATAACTCTTTGATCGCTTCGATCATTTCAGCTGTTGTCAATTTAGCCATTTTGATATCCTCCATTTTCTTATTCTTAATTTCTTATTTTCAGTAAATCCGGAAAAGTAACTGTTGATTACTCTTCTGTTGCCTCAGCCGGAGCCTCTGCTGTCTCAGCTGCTGCTTCTGCCGGAGCTTCTGCTGCCTCGTCTGCATTCTCTTCTGCTGCAGCTGCTGCAGCCTCTCCGCCGCCCTGCTCTGCAATCTGCTTAATAACACGAGCAAAGTTTGTAATCGGTGACTGGATGCTTCCAAGAAGTTTGGAAAGCAGTTCTTCTCTTGACGGAATCTTGGACAGTTCTGTAAGTCCTGCCACGTCATAGACAGTTCCTTCAACAACACCGCCTTTGAGTTCCAGTGCCGGAGCGTCCTTCGCGAATTTGCACAGGATTCTTGCCGGAGCTGTCGCGTCATCCTTGGATACCGCGATAGCGCTCGGTCCTTCCAGGCAGCTCTCAAGGCCTTCAAACTCAGTTCCCTCAAAAGCTCTCTTCATCATCGTGTTCTTGTATACCTTGTACAGAACGCCTGCTTCTCTGAGCTGCTTACGAAGCTCTGTATCCTGAGCAACAGTAAGTCCGCGGTAGTCAACAAGAACAACTGACTGAGCGTCTTTGATCTCTTCTGCGATCGCCTCTACGATGGGCTGTTTTAATTCAACTTTTGCCACTTTCTGGTACACCTCCTTATATATTTTGCGTGTACTGCCAAAGTCTTTACACAAAAAACCTCTGCGCCCGAAGACACAGAGGTTTGTTAATTCATACTCTCGTAATAAATCTAACTCTCCTCGGTAGGCGGGTGAACCCTTACGCTTTACAGCACCTACTGTCTTCGGCAGTTGCTAGTACAAAATATCACACTTCATTTCATATGTCAAGTTTTTTTACAATTTTCTTTTTCTCCTGAAATACAGTCCGGCCGCCGCGGCAGTTCCTCCCGCAAGCGCCAGCGCGGTCCAAAGCATCAGCGGCGAGGGGTCTCCCGTCTGCACGGCTTTTTCATCTGCGCCCGGATTCCGGCTCTGTCCGTCTCCGGCGCCTGCGCCGCCTGTACCGGCAGACGCATTGTTTCCGATGGATATATGATTGCCGGTATGGTCCGCGCTGCCTTTCAGACTGACTATGCGCGCCTCTGCCTGAAGCAGTTTTTCCAGATTACCCACATACGCTTTCTGTCCTTCCGTCAGAGCATCGTAGGCCTCTCTCGCCGCATTCACAGCAGCCTCATCCTGCAGTGTAATCTCATCCGGAAGCGCATCGATCATCTCTTCCACTTCTTTGGCTGTATTCTGATCTGCCCCCTCCTGTTCCAGGCGGGCAAGCTGATCCAGAAGCTGTTCCAGTCTGTCATAGTTTGTCACAAGCTGTTTCTGGGCATCGGTCAGCTCCTCATACTGTCCCTTTGCTGCCTGCAGCGCTTCTCTATCATCCAGCGAAATGGCATCGCCAAATGCGTCTATCGCATCCATTACATTCTGTGCCGCATTTCTGTCCGCTTCCTTCAGATCTGCAATTGTCTTTTCCGCCTGTTCCAGTTGTTCCAGATTCTGAACATACGGTTTCTGCTCCGGAGTAAGGCTGTCATAGGCCTCCCGCGCAGCTGTTACAGTCTGCTCATCCGCAAGCGTAATCTCAGCCGGCAGAGCAAGAATCATCTGATCCACTTTATCTGCAGCGTCCTTATCCGCCTCCGCCTGTTCCAGTTTCGCAATCTGCTCCAGGGCCGCCTCAAGTTTATCGGAATGCTCTTCTGAAACCAGCTTCTTCTGTGCATCAGTCAGAGCCTCATATGCTTTCAGAGCTTCCTCTGCCGCGTCTGCATTTTCCAGTGTCAGTTCCTCTGTATCCGGAAGGGCTTCTATCAGAGCTTCCACTGCTGCCGCTGCTTTTGCATCTGCCGCCGCATCCGCCTTCAGCTGTGCGATCTGCTCTTCCGCCGCTGTCAGCCTGTCATAATTTTCTACCAGAAGTTTTCCATTATCCGTCAACCGGTCATACGCCGCGCGGATCTCTGTTACATCCGCCTCGTCCTCCAGCGACACCGGATCCGGAAGAGCTTCTATCGCCGCGCAGATGCGCTCTGCCTCAGCCTTTTCCTGACCGGTAACTTCCAGCAGGGCAAGCGCTTTCTTCGCATCTTCCAGTTTCTGCACTGCCTCTTCACTGACATAACTCTTCTGAGTATCAGTCAGCAGTTCATAAGCCGTATCAGCATCGGAAACCGCCGCTGAAGCCTCTTCCTTATTTTCCGCTGTAATCGCTTCACCTGACGGGAGAGCCATCATCTTCTCTTCGGCAAGTCCGGCCAGGTACATATCTTCATTTTCAAAAATCCGGACCTCCATGCTTAAAGAGAATTCCTGAGGATTGTCTGTATCAGAATTCCAGGACGCTCTGGCAGTCACTGTCACTTTGCCTGCTTCCAGCAGAGTCAGGATTCCGTCATCGCTGACCTTGGCTTTTGCTTCGTCATCTACATGATACGTGATCGCCGCTCCCGGAAGATCCTCGGTTCCTCTCAACTGATATACAGCATTTTCCTGTCCCACGTAAGCCGTGCTGCTGCCCGTAAGCTCCGGAACCACAACAGTTACCGAGTCGCGCACACCTCCGGCAGAGGCTGTAATTACCGCGGAGCCGATTCCCCTGACTGTAACCAGACCGCTCTCATCTACCATCGCTACAGTATCATCAGAACTGGTCCATGTAACGCCGCCGGTTATAGCGCCTGCAGGAAGTACCTCTGCTGTAAGCTGAAACGGTTCCGCATCTTTTTCTTTCACGGCCGTCTCATCCGCTCCCTGTATCTCCACCGCGGTTACCAGGTTCGCCTCCACCGAGATCTCCTTGTCTGCTGCCGCAGAAGTAGGCATTCCATTTTCATAAACAGCGGCTTTCAGGGTAACTGTCCCCTCCTGCGTATTGGCTGTTCTTGACAGAGTTCCGTCAGAGGACACCGTCATTCCAAGTGTATTATTCTCCAGCGTCCATCTTACAGAAGTTCCTGCCGGAAGTCCGTCCAGACCGGCCAGCTGATAGTTTTCTTCTGTCACATCCGCAGTAACCGTATCAGCTCCCTCAATCTGAGGTTCGCAGATATAAACCGTTACACTGTCTTTCGCGCCGAACGGAGCCGTGCCTGTAATAACTGCCGTGCCGCTCTTAAGCCCTGTTACCGTGCCGTCTTCCTCCACCGCGGCTACGTCCGGATGGTCACTTGTCCATGTAATCTTATTATCCAGGGCTGTGCCCGGCATGGCAGACGCACGCAGTTTCAGTGTGCCGCCTGCTCCTGCAACCGTCTGCTGCGCACTTACAGTCACGCTTTCTACCGGCACATTGTAAACCCGCTGATACTGGTTATAGATCCAGCAGCTGGTATTGCTGCCTGCGTCAATTGCGTTCATCAGGCTTCCGCCGGTTATCTGATATTTTCCATATACGTAGTTCAGTCCTTCCCGGGAAAGAACTGCCTTCAGTGTTCCGTTTTCAAATGTTGTCTCCAGTTCTCCTTCCCTGTTCGCCACGATCTGATCCGGCGCCTGCATTGTATTCGCGGGCAGCGCGTAAAGCATTCCCGCTCCATTTTCTCCGAATTTTCCGGTATCTACCGCAACACTTACATTTCTGCCGTCTGTTGTCTCTGCCGCCGCCAGCGAAACAGAAGTTCCTCCGATGGATACAGAAGTAACAGGACGGATCGAAAGGACTGCGTTATCGCCAAGACGGATTGCCTTTCCAGAGCCATTCTGTCCTACGGTTCCGCCGGTAATATATGCTTCTCCGCGGATGTCCAGGGGATACTCATCAGAGGAACCGACCGTACCGCCGTTCAGTTCCAGATTTCCCGCGATAATGGACGCTGCGGAGCCTCCGTTCATCTCCAGGTCATACTGGCATGCGATTACCGTATCGCCGCCTGCAGATGAGACGTTTCCGTTCTGAATCACCACATTGCTGTCCGTGTCCAGACTGCTGTATACTGCCTCGTATTTTCCGGTAATATTACCGGTTGTATTGATATAGACATTTCCGGTTCCCGTAAGGGCAATGGCATGGCCGTGCTGTTTATTCGTGCCCAGACCGTGTGTTGTGCTGCACTTGCAGCTTCCGTTGGTTCCCAGTTCAATGCTGGTGCTTCCGTTTACATACAGATTTCCCCTGTTTACCTCAACGCAGTTCAGCGGATCCTCACTGCTGGCACTATTCTTATGGTTGGCATAGAGATAAATATCCTCCAGAACCAGCGTCGCGTCATTTCCAACCACAAGTCCGAGCCTCTCCAGCTCTGCATCGTCTGTCACGCCTCTTATGATCACATCATGATTTATAGCCTGCCACTGGTCTTCCCAGGTGTTATTCTCAATTCCAAAAATACCCGTGCCGTATACTCCGATCGTAATGACACCTTCCACTTCGATAGTGCCTACATTTTCATTTGCAAGAGCTGCCAGGAATGCATCTTTGTCCGATACTCTCACAGTCTCTTTCTCCGCAAGTCCCTTTAACGTCCGGATCATCTCTTCCGCCTGAACCAGCACATCCAGATTGGTCACCTGCTCCTGCTCTTCAGCTGTAAGCGCGTTATACGCTTCTCTTGCCGCAGTCACCGCTGCTTCATCTTCCAGGGTCACGCCGTCTCTGAAGGGCTCGATCATATCGATCACCTGCTGTACCGCGCTTACCTGCTCTTCCCCTTTCTGGATCGCGAAGCTGTCGTACAGACTGCCGTCCTCGGTGTATGCCCGGTAGTATAAGGTATCTCCTTCAATAGTAATCCCTTCGTAGACCGACATGTTGGGCTGACCCGCTGCTTCCGCGGGAACATCCGCCGCCTCGTTAAACTCGTAATATTTCACACCTGATGTGGACGGAATAACAAACACGGTTCCTTCCGGATTGACCGCAGTGCGGTATGTAATGCCGTCCACGGAAAGATCCGTATATTCCGTCTGCTGTTCTTCTCCGTTCAGAAGATAGGGTGTGCGCAGATAGGTATGGTCATGTCCGGAAAGAACCAGGTCGATATCGCAGTCCGCAGTCAGCTGATTCAGCTGCTGACGGATCTGAATTACATCACTGTCATTGTAGTGAGGGCCTTTTGAGTACGGCGCTTTATGGGTAAGGAGAATCTTCCATGTTGTATCCGCGTTCTGCGCCACAGACTCCGCCCATGCCATCTGCGCTTCCGAAAGCCGGTCCGAACCGTTCAGGTCATTGGTATTGAGGACAATAAAGGTTGCATTTTCATAGGTAAAGGAATAGTAAATGCCCTGGCTTGTATCCTGTTCGGGAATATCTACATTGTAATGAGCCGCAATGGCATTTACCAGGCGGTCATCCGTCGCTCTCGCCTCATGATTTCCCGCCACAGGAACCACAGGAAGACTCTGCATCTCTTCGTTGTTCAGCATCCAGTCCCAGTAAGATTCATTGTTTCCGTCATCCACAAAATCGCCCAGATGGGTAATAAATTCCGCATCTTCAAATGTTTCTTCCGCCTGATGCAGAACACGGATATATTTATCATAATCTGCTTCTGTCGCCCCCTGGGAATCAGCCACATTAATAAATGTAAACGTATCATCCTGATCCGTGCTGGCCTCTCTCAGAAGAACCGGCTGACTGTAGCAGTCCGTATTGCCATATGTGGTTCCCACCCGGTAGTAATAGTTCTTCTCTTCCTCAATGGGAACTTCGGCCGTATGGCGGTTCGCCTCCTGGATATCATAGTTCGTCACCAGCACCAGATTCAGCTTCAGTTTTGCCTTGTTGACCGTTGCGGTATCCGCCGTTGTTGTAACAACGCCTTCCCCGGACTCAAATGCCGCTTCCGCCTCTTCTTCCGTCATCCCCGGAACAGCCTCCAGAAGCTGTACTTCCCCGGACTGCACCTTTGTTCCTGTATACCAGGAGAAATTTCTGATGCCTTTCGCGTCATTACCTCCCAGGGAAACCGTCACCTGATCCGGCAGCATCCCGTTCTCCACACTGTAGTTGGGATGAAGCCTGCCATCATATGTCAGCACAGCAGGATCTCCGTCCACCGCATCGTCCAGGCCGTCGCTGTCTGAGACAAATCCATTGATCATATTTACCGCAACGCCGCCGACACTGGTAAAGAAGCTGTCGCTTAAGTACTCATTGAGCAGACCGTCCAGCAGACTTCTTACGTCTACTCCGAATTTATCCAGCGCTGCCGCCAGCGTAGGAGACGAGCTTCCCATTACCGCATTTACCGCTGCAGACCAGAGCATATTCCGTCCGAAAAGCGTATTCAGATCAATCGTAATGCTTCCTGTCAGTTCATCCACAAAGGGATAAATATCATTGTTGATAATATCCATCACTGTTTCCTGAAGCAGAGGGCCTGCCGCCAGATTGTCCAGACTTCTCTGCACCCAGTCCGGATGGGCAGCCGTATCATTTCCTGTGTTGTGAACCGTAAACATATACCGAAGCAGATCATAAAAGGTATGCCCTTCCTCAGACTCCAGCACTGTATCCTTTGCCTTTTCAACGATCCCGTCCAGTCTTTCTTTCAGGACACCGTTTGCCATATACTGCTCTTCCACCTGATCAAGTACATGTCCCACTTCCGTCTGAATGTCTGAATCCCGCACCGTAAATGATCCAAGCAGGCCCGCCGTCCCGGCCGGACTCAGATGAACTCCGTCTCCATCCTGGAATGTACCGCCGGAACTGTAAGTAATATGGAGCGTTCCCAGAGAACCGCCCAGATCTACTGTCATCTCCTTCGCAAGCAGAGACGGGAGCAGCCCGAACAGTTCCTTGTACAGGTCGATCCCCGCAATATTCTGCAGAGCTGCCGGAATATCTGTAAACTGATCCAGATAACGGTCCGCGTAGCGGAAAATCAGATTCGATACAAAATTCTCCCCATACATGGCGTTCAGCTCATAATCCAGTACATCTACCTTTTCTGTATCGGTAACATTTCCATTGGGAGCGTCAAGCTTCGCATTCATAGCCGCGTCCTTTACGCTCTCTGTATCAATTGTCATCTTTTCGGTTCCATCGGCATACTTTGCCAGCGTCACCATGCGGATCGGGGAGCCATAGGCTACCATACCCCCGGTTTCCATATCATAAATCGTATTTCCTTCCACTGTGGTATAGGAAGCAATATCATTTTCATGCATATGTCCGGTAAAAATATACCGGATTCCGGCGTCAGCAAGGGCCTCCGCCAGCTCCCCGCTGTCCGCCACAGTATCTGTAATAAATTCTGTTTCCTGTGTTGTATTATGGTCCAGAAGAGGATGATGCATGCCCGCAATAACCGTTTCGCCGTTTTTCTCACATTCCTGTGCCTTTTCCAGAATCCATTCCAGAAGCTGATCACAGATCATACCGTCTCCTGTCCCGCGGTCTGTCTCTTCTCCGTTTACATCCTTCGTGTAGATCTCCGAGTCAATCATCAGAAAGGCAAATCCGTCAGCATGGAGGATATAGGAAAGCCCTCCCTGCGTTCCTTCCGCGTCTTTTTCATCCGCATAATACTCAATCTGATAATTGTCCTGATCTTCCTTAGAGCCATAACCGTAATCTGCGTATATTTCCCTGATCTGATCCAGCGTCGTGTACAGATCTGTTCCTGACACTTTTGTGTCATCCTGAAAACTCATAGCACTGTAATTGTACAGATCGTGGTTTCCCGGAATAACAAAAACCGCGATTCCCGCGTCTTCCAGGCGCTTCATCTGAGACGCAAATCCCTGATGGCTGGCCAGTTCGCCCTCGCTGCTTAAATCGCCTGTCACCAGAAGAATGTCCGGATATTCGGCAGGATCTTTCGCAAGGAGCTGATCCACCGCACCTTCCGTCAGCGCCTGTCCTTCTCCCATTAATCTCAGATCCCCGCTTGTCTGATCCTGATAAGCTTCCGCCCTTGTTCCGTTATATTCCGTCGGGAAATAATGCGTATCCGACATCACAGCAAATTTTAATTCCTGTGTTTCTCCTCCGCCTGCATGTTCCTCAGCCTGCACTCCGCCGCAGGGCACGGCGGATACCGCCATAACCGCAGCCAGTAAAAATGCAGCCGTTTTCCTGATATTTTCTTTCATCCTGTCTACCTCACTTGTAAATCTGCTTATCAAAAAACAGAGTCCTATATCAGGCAAATGTAAAGAGAGAGTTATCCGATATGTAAGAGAAATGTTAAAGTTCTGAAAAGAGAAACAGAGAACAAAGCGGACCGCCGCATCCGCGACAGTCCGCTTTGTTCTCTGATTATTTACGCAAGTTTCATCGGGTTAACCTTGACACCCGGTCCCATTGTGGAAGTAAGGGTTACACTCTTTAAGTACTGTCCCTTAACCGCTGCCGGTCTCGCCTTGTTGATTGCATCAATAAGCGTCTGGAAGTTGTCCGCTAACTGCTCTTCAGTAAAGGAAGCTTTACCGATCGGCACGTGAATAATATTTGTCTTATCAAGTCTGTACTCGATCTTACCGGCTTTGATCTCGTTGATCGCTTTTGTTACATCCATTGTAACAGTTCCGGCCTTCGGGTTCGGCATAAGACCTTTCGGTCCGAGTACACGTCCGAGACGTCCTACAACTCCCATCATGTCAGGTGTTGCAACAACTACGTCAAAGTCAAGCCATCCTTCGTTCTGAATCTTCGGGATCAGCTCATCTCCGCCTACAAAATCAGCTCCTGCCGCCTGTGCTTCCTCTGCCTTTGCGTCTTTTGCAAATACAAGGATACGTACTTTCTTACCTGTTCCGTGAGGAAGTACGACCGCGCCACGGATCTGCTGGTCTGCGTGACGTCCGTCACATCCTGTTCTGATATGAGCCTCGATTGTCTCATCAAATTTTGCTACTGCTGCTTTTTTTACTAATGCAACTGCTTCTTCTTTGTCGTAGAGGTTTCCTCTCTCGATCAGTTTTGCAGCTTCGATATATTTCTTTCCTCGTTTCATTTTACAATAACCTCCTTGTGGTATTGGCGGGAACGTGCCCCTCCCACTGTCTATAAACTATTCAGATGCTCTATTCCTCTACAACTACGCCCATGGAACGGCATGTTCCGGCAACCATGCTCATGGCTGCTTCTACTGTTGCCGCGTTCAGGTCAGGCATCTTTGTCTCTGCAATTTCTTTCAGCTGCTCTTTGGTAATTGTAGCAACTTTGTTCTTGTTCGGCACACCGGAACCGGACTGGATCTTGCATGCCTTCTTGATCAGAACTGCTGCCGGCGGTGTCTTTGTAATAAAGCTGAAACTTCTGTCATTGTATACTGTAATGACAACCGGGATAATCAGATCACCCTGATCAGCTGTTCTTGCATTGAACTGTTTTGTAAATTCAACGATATTTACACCGTGCTGTCCAAGTGCAGGACCAACCGGCGGTGCCGGAGTTGCCTTGCCGGCAGGAATCTGCAATTTGATATAACCTTCTACTTTTTTTGCCATTTTTAATTACCTCCTTGTGGTATTGGCGGGACGCCTGTCCCTCCCACTTTTCTTTAATCCAATTTTCTCACTTCTGAAAAACCAAGTTCAACCGGAGTCTCGCGGCCAAACAGCTCAACATTGATTGACAGACTCTTCTTCTGTTCGTTCATACTCTGTACAACGCCCACGGTTCCTTCCCATGCGCCGCTGAGTACAGTAACCGTATCGCCTACGCCGAAGTTGACAACAACTTCTTCCCGTTTGATTCCCAGATTTGCCATTTCCTCTTCCTCAAGAGGAACCGCTTTCGATCCCGGTCCTACAAAACCGGTAACACCGCGGGTATTTCTCACCACATACCAGGTGTCATCATTCATAACCATGTGAATCATGACATACCCCGGGAGCAGCTTTCTCTGAGCAGTCTTCTGAACACCGTTCTTAAGCTCCACTACTTCCTCCATAGGAACGCGTACTTCAAGAATCTGATCTTCCAGATGGCGATTTTCTATCGTCTTCTCAATGTTTGTTTTTACTTTGTTCTCATACCCTGAATAAGTATGGACTACATACCATTTTGCTTCTGACATATAATCACCTTTCTGCTGCGGCCGGTTATCTCACCAAAAAGTTAATTCCGTACTCTACTACAACATCAACTACCGCAATAAGCAGTCCGAGAAATACGGAAACAACAACGACTGCCGTAGTCTGTTTGGCAAGTGTTTTCCGGTCCGGCCAGACAATCTTTCTGAACTCTGCCTGAAGACCTCTGAACCAGCTTGTCTTCTGAGTTTTTTTCTTCTCACTCATAACATCCACTTCCCTCCGGCGACTACTTCGTTTCCTTATGCAGTGTGTGTGACTTGCAGAATCTGCAGTATTTCTTGGTTTCCATACGATCCGGATGAGCTTTCTTATCCTTCGTCATGTTGTAGTTACGGTTTTTGCATTCCGTACACTCCAGTGTAATTCTTGTGCGCACAACTTCCACCTCGCTTTTAACATATTCACTACGTGTTACTGATGGTTGCGAAGCCATCTGTTTTTAGGCATAAAAAAAAGACCTACTTCCATTCGCCATAGCAGTATACCACAGCAAATGGAGGTAAGTCAAGGGATTTCACACTATTTCAACGGGTTTATCTGTTCTGCGGCCGCTTCCTTATCCGAAGGAGAGGATTCCCCCTGCTCTTTTTCTCTCTGAAACTTCTTCTTCAGCCGTTTATACACACTGGCCCTGAACAGGGTATAAATCACCGATACGATGGGAATAAAAATCAGCATTCCCACTACTCCCATCAGGCTGCCGCCCACTGTAACCGCAGCCAGCACCCAGATGGAAGGCAGGCCTACAGAGCTGCCCACTACCTTCGGATAGATCAGATTTCCCTCAATCTGCTGAAGAATCAGAAACATGATTACAAAGGTCAGGGCCTGAACCGGATCCACCATCAGAATCAGAAACGTTCCTATAACGCACCCGATAAACGCGCCGAAAATAGGAATCAGCGCTGTAAACGCGATCAGGATGCCTACCAGCAGTGCATACGGCATATTCAGAATACTCATAGTTATAAAAAACATGGTCCCCAGAATTACAGCCTCTACACACTGGCCTGCAAAAAAACTGGAAAAAGATTTTGCTGTCAGAGAACATACTTCCAGAATCCACTCCACACGTTTTTCCGACAGGAATGCATAAAGAACCTTTTTCACCTGTTTGCTCAGTTTTTCTTTCTGCAGCAGCACATAGCACGCAAATACAAAGGCGATAACAAATGTGGCCATACCGCTCACAAAAGAGCCAATGGCAGATACAGTGGAATTGATCACATTCCCGGCTCCATCCTGGAAAAATGCCACTGCGCTGTCCGCCATTTTGCCAATATCCAGATTCAGGCCGTCCAGCCAGGCTCTGACTTCACTGTTGTCAGTAAACAGATCTTCCAGGAAACGCTGGGCCTCCGGCACAAACGCCCGGATCGTCTTGCCCAGAGACAGAACCGTTGTCGTCAGTTCCGGAATCACGACAAACATCACAAGAACAATAACGCCGATGACAAGGGCCAGCGTCAGCACCAGCGTCAGAGGGCGCGCAAGACGGTTGGCAATCTTCTTATCCTTCAGATAACGGTTATAGAAAATCTTCTCCTCCAGAAAGCTCATGGGCACATTTAAAATAAAGGCAATTCCTCCGCCCAGAATAAACGGAAAGATAATACCGAACGCAAACCTGATCCACCCGAAAAGTATGTTGTAATTCCACAAAGCAATAAGGATAATGATTGTAAAGACGATCAGCTCTTTCATTTTCCTCATATTTTCTCTGTCAAGCTTCATAATTCCTCCTAATACCGGTTTAAAATATGTCTTCATTGTAACACATATGTAAAGAGTATCAAGGGCATAACCGGAATTTAAATTTGAATTTGCGGGTGGAGAAAGGTCCGCCGTGGAGTCCGGGTATGGTAACGGAGAGCACGCTTCCGCTCGGGACGCGGCGCAGCGGTACATAAGAGCGCAAAGGACGCGCTCTTATGTACCGGCGCCGCTTTACGGCTCTCCATTACCATACCCGGACTCCACGACTGCTTTTTCTCACTCACAATCTCAAATTAAAATAAGAAAAAACGAAAACAGAACTTTATCGACTGTCACAAAACTGTATTCTGCGCTGACGTATGTAAACGGGTGTATTTTTCTGTTTCAAAAGCGAAAGGCAGACAAACAGTGTCATAGTCAAAAAAGTTCTGTCTCTATTTTTGTTTGTTGAATTTAAAATTATCAGTGGAAGTGTCGGCTGGATGAGAGCAGAAAATACTTCGTATACAGACGGCAGGATGCGCCTTTCGGAGAGCGGCTGGGGAGATTTTGGGCGACTTTGGAGCAGAATTTAGTAAAACCAAAACCCTGGGTGCAGGCGTCAGGATTTTCAATGGAGCTGTTCAAGCGGAACGTGAGTTTCCGTTGAAAATCCTGTTTTTAGCCTGTATCCAGGGTTTTGTTGTTTTACTTATTCTGCGGAACGGAGATCAAAATCTCCCCAGCCGCTCTCCGAATACGATTTCTGTTTACTCTGTGTCAAAGTATTTTCGGATCTTTTTCAGCCCCGTGCCGCAGATAAATTCAAATTTCATGCCCTCTCACTGTAATGATGGGTTTCTTCCAGCATCATATCTTTCACTTTCATCAGGCGGATCTGGGTGCTTCTTTCATTTTCATCCAGTTTCATTGTGATATATTTGATATTTTCCTCTGTTTCCGGAATAATCACATGTTCCAGTGCATTTACGCGCCTTCTCGTTTTCTCGATTTCCGCCGCCATAAGCTGGCATGCCTTCTCGCACTCTGCGAGACGGATCATATCAGGCAGAATATCCGCCAGAGACTTTACGGCTCCGTCCAGATCACTGGATGTAAATGCAAAACCATAGGAGTAGATATCATTTTCATCTGCCGTTCTGGTTGTGTACTCAAATACAGGAATATCCACACTCATAACATTCTTTTCGCCGGCCTCCAGGTTTACTTCCTGCTTGGGCGCCATCAGTGCCGTATTCAGAGCCGCCTCGGACATGCCGGCTTTGGCGATTACGAAATTGCGGTTGGCAGATCTGATTCCCGCCTCCACTTTTTTGCGAACTTCCATATTTTCACGGACAAGATCCAGGTACTGACGCATCAGCTCATCCCGCTTATCTTTTAACAGCTTATGGCCCCGGATCGCCGTCACCCTTTTCTTTTTCAGCCTTGTCAGTTCCATCCGGGTAGGATTCACATGTTTTGCCGCCAAAAGTCCGCCTCCTTTCTGTGCCCCGTTTGTCTGAATTTTCAGACTGCTTACGAGAAAGGGGTACGTCCCCTTTTCTCCGAGTTTTCAGAATCTTTTATTCTTTTACTCCATTTTCGTAATACTGATCCAAATATTTATCGTCGATTCGTTTGAGTTCGTTCCTGAGGAGCATACGGAGGAGCTTCCATCCGATGTCCAGTGTTTCTTCTATGCTGCGGTCGGTATGATAGCCCTGGGATACATATTCCTGCTCAAATGCGTCGGCGAATTTTGCGTACATCAGATCGATTTCGGTAAGAGCCGCCTCCCCCAGAATCACCATCAGCTCTTTTGCGTCTTTCCCGCGGGCATATGCGGCAAAGAGCTGGTTCATGGTATTGGAGTGGTCTGCTCTTGTCTTGCCTTCTCCGATTCCTTTGTCTTTAAGACGGGACAGAGAGGGAAGCACATCAATGGGCGGCATGATTCCTTTCCGGTACAGCTCCCGGCTTAAGATGATCTGGCCTTCTGTAATGTATCCGGTCAGGTCGGGAATGGGATGGGTTTTGTCATCCTCCGGCATGGTCAGTATGGGAATCATGGTAACGCTTCCCTTTTTCCCGTTCTGCCGTCCGGCTCTCTCATAAATAGACGCCAGATCCGTGTACATATATCCGGGATACCCTCTTCGTCCGGGCACTTCCTTGCGGGCCGCGGACACTTCCCGGAGAGCATCCGCATAGTTTGTAATATCTGTCAGGATAACGAGCACGTGCATTTCTTTTTCAAAAGCCAGATACTCAGCCGCGGTCAGAGCCATCTTCGGAGTTGCAATCCTCTCGATAGCCGGGTCGTTGGCCAGATTGATAAAGAGAACGGTTCTGTCAAGAGCGCCTGTTTCCCGGAAACTTTCAACAAAGAAATTGGACTCTTCAAAAGTAATTCCCATAGCCGCAAACACAACGGCAAAGTTTTCGTCCGTTCCCAGTACTTTCGCCTGTCTGGCAATCTGTGCGGCCAGCTGCGCATGAGGCAGGCCGGAAGCGGAAAAGATGGGCAGTTTCTGCCCCCGGACAAGCGTATTCAGACCGTCAATCGCAGATACGCCTGTCTGGATAAATTCTTCCGGATAACTTCTGGCCGCCGGATTCATAGGCAGGCCATTAATATCCATACGGGCATCCGGCAGAATCTCCGGCCCCTCGTCAATCGGGCGGCCCAGTCCGTCAAATACACGCCCCAGCATATCCTCGGATACGCCCAGTTCCATGCTCCTGCCCAGGAAACGCACCTTACTGTTGGACAGATTGATTCCTGTGGAGCTTTCAAAAAGCTGTACCAGCGCATCTGTTCCGTTGACTTCGAGCACCTTGCAGCGGCGGGTCTCGCCGCTGGCCAGTTCAATCTCCCCCAGTTCGTCATAAGTCACATGCTCCACGCCGCGCACCAGCATCAGCGGTCCGGCTATTTCCTGTATGGTTCTGTACTCTTTGGGCATTTACCGTTCCTCCTTTACAAATGCATTGGCAATCTGCGCGCTCAGATTCTCGTCCGTTCTGCGGTACTCTTCATCCAGATTCTCCTCCCGCACATATTTGAACCGCCCGATCTGCTCCCGCACCGGCATGGAAATCAGCTTCCGCAGAGAAGCTCCCCGGGAAAGCGCCTCCTTTGACCTGTCATAAAATGCATTTACAAGTTTCATCATCATATACTGCTTTTTCAGGGACGTATACGTATCCACTTCATGGAACGAATTCTGATGCAGGAAATCTTCTCTGATGGAACGGGCCGCCTCCATCTTCAGCCGGTCTCCCGGAGAGAGGGCGTCCATTCCGACCATCTTTACAATTTCCTCCAGCTCGGCTTCCTCCTGAAGAAGGGTCATCATCTTCTGCCGGCCCTCCATCCAGTCCGGCGCCACCTCTGCATTGAACCATTTTTCCATATCATCCAGATAAAGAGAATAACTGTTCAGCCAGTTGATGGCCGGGAAATGTCTCTTGTACGCAAGAGCCGAATCCAGCCCCCAGAATACTTTTACAATCCGAAGGGTTGCCTGGGACACCGGTTCCGACGTATCTCCTCCCGGAGGAGATACCGCGCCGATTACGGAGAGCGCTCCTTTCCTGCCTTCTTTTCCCAGGGAAATAACATGGCCGGCCCTCTCATAAAACTGAGCCAGACGGCTTCCCAGATAAGCCGGATATCCTTCTTCTCCGGGCATCTCTTCCAGACGGCCGGACATCTCGCGGAGAGCCTCCGCCCACCGGGATGTAGAATCTGCCATCAGCGCCACAGAATACCCCATATCCCGGAAATACTCTGCAATCGTAATTCCCGTGTAAATCGAAGCCTCCCTGGCAGCCACAGGCATATCAGACGTATTGGCGATAAGCACCGTCCGCTGCATCAGAGGCTGCCCTGTCTTCGGGTCCTTCAGCTCCGGGAATTCATTCAGCACATCGGTCATCTCATTACCCCGCTCGCCGCATCCGATATAAACTACGATATCCGCTTCCGACCACTTGGCCAGCTGATGCTGGATTACTGTCTTACCGCTTCCAAAAGGCCCCGGAACTGCTGCCACGCCGCCTTTTGCAAGAGGGAAAAATGTATCAATTACTCTCTGTCCGGTTACAAGAGGCATTTCGGGCGGCAGTTTTTTCCGGTAGGGACGCCCCTGGCGCACCGGCCATTTCTGCATCATAGTCAGTTCCTGGTCGCCTTTCTCCCCGGAAATGACAGCCACCGTCTCTTCTACGGTAAAAGCCCCTTCTTTGATTTCCTTCACCGTTCCCCGTACGCCCCATGGGACCATAATTTTCTGCTCTACAAGAACCGTCTCCTGTACGGTTCCGATTACATCCCCGGGCTCCACCTGGTCGCCGGCTTTCACTTTCGGCACAAATTCCCATTTCCGGTCTCTTTTCAGGGAAGGGACTTCCACTCCCCGCTTCAGGTTATTGCCTGACACTTTCATAATATCATCCAGCGGCCTTTGTATCCCGTCATAAATGCTTGTTATAAGCCCGGGCCCCAGTTCCACTGACATGGGCACTCCCATGGATTCTACCGGCTCTCCCGGCCCCAGGCCGGAAGTTTCCTCATACACCTGAATCGACGCTTCGTCCCCGTGCATCTCAATAATCTCACCGATCAGGCGCTGGCTGCTCACCCGGACCACGTCAAACATATTTGCATCCCGCATTCCGCTGGCAATGACAAGCGGACCTGCCACCTTTTTAATCATTCCTGTGCTCATTCATTTACTCCTCCAAACAGAATATCTGACCCGACCGCCTGCTCCACGGTCTTTTTCACGCCTTTCACTCCGGCGCCCGTATTTCCCGACACTCCCGGTATACGGATAATCGCCGGCAGTGTTTTTTCACGGTATTCTTCTATTTCACGCTCAACCTGTGCTGCTGCCGCCTCGGTAATATAGATAATTCCATATTTTCCTTCTGCCAGCCTGCGCAGGAGATCTCTCGTCTCTTCCCGGGTTTTCACAGGGCAGATGCTTAAGCCCAGAGCAGCGAACCCGTATATGCTGTCATAATCGCCGATCACCGCAATCTTATACATACATCTCCCTTACCCTTTCCCGGATTGCTTCTTCCGGAAAATCATTCTGCTTTCCGGTCAGAATAATCCGAACCGTTTTAATCTCATTCTCTCTTGCTACCAGATAGGCCAGCAGCGGCCCTACAGAAAACGACTCATATTTCTGCGGTTTCAGGGATTGTATCATCCGGTTGTCGCACCAGCGCTCGAATGCGGAAGGAGACTCCCTCAGCGCATCTGCGCCGCCTGCATAGGATGTTCCTTCCAGGTACTGCGCAATCTCTTCCTCTCCCGCCAGAGCCGCCCGGATCAGCTGATCCACATTCACACTTCCGCACTCTGCCATAGCGCTTCGCATAAACTCTGCATTTTTTCCTGTTTTCCGGGATCTTACGGCAATCTTAATGTCCGCAATCGCCACAGTAGTATCTGCATAATCCGCAATTATTTTTTCTCCGGAACGCTTTCCCGCATCATAGATTGCTTCCAGAGCTGCTTTGTCTATTCTTACATCGCAGATCTGTCCGTCCCTGGTATGAAGCAGCTGCTCAAACGCCTCCGCCGCTGTCTGCGCCATAGTGCCCGGCAGCCTGGAAAACTCTCTGTTCCGTACGATTTCCAGCATTTCCCTGCCCGGAACCGAACAGTCATCATAAAAGATATTGGGATTATCCACCTCGGTGCACACCTCTTTGACGGCAGCCTTCAGATTGTGGTACAGCTTCGGATAAGACAACACATCAAACACGCTCATATCCGGAGCCACATCCCGGATCACTTCCCATGTCTTTTCTTCCTCCCGTTTCAGGACAGCATCCATATCTGCTGATACAGAGAGATCCCCCCATCCTTTGTCCGTTACGAACTGGAGCGCCTGCTCTGCTGTTTTGCAGGAGAGCAGCTGCTCAATATCCCCATCAGACAGAAGCGAAGTCTCAAGTGCGCGGATGCGGGCAACCGCATACGTATATTTTGTATTACTCAAGTTTCACCCTCCTTACGGCCATCTATTATCTGAACAGCAGCCGGTTTACCTGATCCGATAACTCGTCTTTCACGGAATCAAACACGGCTTTTATCCCGCAGTTTTCTTCCATTCCTCCATACACAAGGAGAAAGCCTCCGTCAATCTCCGCCGGTTTTTGCGACAGCACAAGGCTTCCTCCCTTTGCCGCCGCCGCGGTTTTTATCTTTCCCTCGAATTCCCCGGGCATTCTTTCAAGATCTCTCTTTGAAAAACAGATAACTCCTTCTCCCGGAAGCACATATTTATCAAGCATTTTCCCCAGAAGAGAAAAATAGGCTTCCGCGTCCAGATTCAGCACTTTTTCGTAAGCTGTCTGTATCACTTCGCGGATCACTTCCTGCTTTGTCTTTAGATGCGCCTGCTTCCTGCGCATATCCATGGAGGCTTCCGCCCGCTTTTCATATTCCGCCGCTTCCCGCTCTGCCTGTTTTCCGATCTTTGCTGCTCTGCGTTCTGCCGCTTCCCGGGCAGAGGCCAGGACTGCTTCTGAATCTTTTTCCGCTTTATCCAGGATCTCCGCTGCCGACTGCTGTGCTTCCTCCAGTATCCGGGCCTTCATTTTATCCAGTCCACTCATATTCCACGCTCTCCTTTTTTACGCGCTCTGCATTTCTTTCCCTTTCTTTCGCCTCCGCGCCTATTCCTGTATCTTTTATACCTGTATTCCGTTTACCGCAAGAAAAGAAATCAGAAGAGCCAGGATCGCGTAAGTCTCGACCATGGCCGGAAACAGCATGGCTTTTCCGAACTGATCCGGCTTCTTCGCCACGATACCGATTGCTGCAGCTGCTGTTTTTCCCTGGGAAATACCGGAAAGCAGCCCCACAATTCCCACGGGCAGGCAGGCTGCAAGAATCAGCAGTCCTGTCGTCACGGAAAGATCAGCAATCCCTCCGCCCAGAATACCGATTTTTGACAGAGTAATAAATCCTACCAGCAGTCCATAGAGTCCCTGGGTGCCGGGCAGAAGCTGAATAATCAGCACTTTTGCGAATTTACTTGGATCTTCAGTTACAACTCCGGAGGCTGCCTGACCGGCAATTCCTACACCAATCGCTGAACCGCATCCCGCAAACAGAACGGCAACGGCCGCGCCGAGCAATGCATACACAATCCCCAACTCACTCAAGATATTCATAATAAAGTTTCCTCCTTTACCTCTGTATATTTTGTATTCTCCTTAAAAGGAGTGAAGGGCCTGCCTCCGCCCTCATAAAACTTTCCGAAAAATTCCACAAACTGCAGACGGTTCGTGTGTACGTACGCGCCAAGCAGATTAATGGCCAGATTCATGGCGTGGCCCACCAGGAATATAAGAACAAAAAACACCACTCCGATCAGATTGTCCGGAAGCATACTTCCCATCTGATTGATAACAGATGCAATAACGCCCGTGGCCAGCCCCAGCGCCAGAAGGCGGGAATAGGACAGTACATCACTGAGCCATCCGGTTATATTGTAGAGATCATAGGCTCCCAGTGCCAGCCGGAGCGCCGGATTTTTATGGCCCCTGCCCGACATCAGCACAATGCCGGCCGCCCCTGCCGCCGCCAGAATCTGAGCCGTCCGGTTGAGCACAGGCGGAAATACAATCTCTGTCTGGGCTATGGAAGCAAAAATGTCGCTTGGAAGAAGCATCAGGATCAGCCCCGTAAGCAGCATAAACCACAGAACCACATCACAGAAAAAATCCATGTATTTTTTATCCTTCAGACACAGATACCCTTTGATTCCAAGACCCACAAACAGGTGAATCACTCCGAACAGGAGGGAATACACCAGCAGTTTCATAGGATCATCCAGCGGAATAAACCAGAGGGCCGGCACGGTAACCGTATGTCCGAAAAACTTCTCTGACACAATGTCCACAATATTTCCGAAATATCCTCCGAACAGGATTCCCCAGACAAGGGTGGACAGCCCGCAGTAGAAAAACAGTTTCAGCGACTTTTTCATGCCCTGGGACATGCCCGGAAACTTCCGGACCAGGATACCGCATATAAGCGCTACAAGCGCGCCGTAGGCCGCATCCGAAAGCATCATTCCGAAAAAGAAGATATAGAAAAAGGACATTATTGTAGTCGGGTCAATCTCCCCTTTATGGGGCAGTCCGTATGATTCCACTATTCCTTCCATGTTCGCAGAGAATGGATTGTTCTTCAGAATCACCGGCGCCTCCTCATCTTCCCGGAGTTCTTCCACGTCTACTGCACAGTCATATCTTTCCAGCAGATCTCCTGCCACATAATCTGCTTCACACCGGGGAATATATCCGCTGATTACAAAAGTTCTGTGCGACTGTGGAAGTTCTCCCAGCACTGCATATTTGTCTGCCCGCACCCGGTAATAATCCGCCACAATTTTCAGCGGTTCTCTCTCCCGGGCAAGAGTGCTGATCTGTTCTTTGATCTGAGAGATCTTCTTCCTGCAGTCCTGAATCTGTTCCAGAAGTTCCTGTTTCTCCTGTACAGGAGCATCGTCCCAGATATGAGAAGGCCTTGCAAAGCCAGCGCTTCTAAGCGCATCCTCCACGTCCCGGGCGTCCTCTTTCATACAGAGCACCGTCAGATAAACCATACCCGGCTCCGAAGAAACGATATGAATATCCGCCCCTTCTGCCTGCGGCGCCTTCTCCGCAAGAATCTCATATATCTCTTCCTGCGTCGTGCCTCCCGGCATAGTTCCGGGCATCAGAACCGTACGCCTGGTACTCTGTGTCTTTACGGGCACATCCAGATTCATCCAGGGTTCAAGACTTTCAATATTGTTTTCCAGTTTTGCTATAAGGCTGTTCTGCTCCGCCCTTTCCCGGTCCAGCTCCGAGATCTGTCTGGCTGTTCTTAGCAGTTCTCTCCGCTTTTCTCTGACCTGAGCTTCTGTTTTGGCCGTAATCACCTTCCTGCCTTCAAGAGCAGCAAAGACAGATTTCTTTTCCGGCACATATTTATCCAGAATGTCCAGAGCCTGGTCCACGGCAGCTGCCGCCTTTTCAAATCCCATCCGCTGTCCCGCCGTATCCATTGTTTTAAAATCACTGTCATTTTCAAGCACAGGATCCACCTGAAGGACACCCATACTCTGCAGCTTTTCCAGGATTGCTTTCCGGTCCTTTTTCAGTGCGCAGACTGTGATTCTCTGCATTTTAAGTACCGCCATCGTCTCACCCCTCCTTTGCCTGTTTTCTTTTCAGAACTATACAAGCAGGGAAATAACAAGGTCCACTGCCTCTGCTTTTTTCTTCTCCGCAGATGTTTTCAGTTCCAGAATCTCCTTGTCAAGAAGGTCTTTTGCTTCCTTCTCCTTCCGCCGGACTCGTTCCTCCGCCTGAAAGGAGATCTTCTGTGCCTTTGCCCCGGCCTCTGCCGTAATTTCCTCCTGGATCTGCCGCGCTTTCTCTTCGGCCTGCTCCGCCGTCTGCGCACTCTTTTCCCGGGCTTCTTTTACAATCTCATCTGCTCTGGCTTCTGCCGCGCGGATCTCCCGGATCGTCTCTTCCACCATACGTCACGCACCACCTTCCCTGCCGCTCTGCAAAATACATCCTTTTTAGCATTTCCTGTTTCATCCATATTCATACAGAGGATCTTTTTGGCAGATTTTAACAAACTAATTTAAAGATATTATATACCAGTTCGGCATAATATTCAAAACATTTATAAAAAAACGGACATTGACAGTCTATTTTGCCAATGTCCGTAAATTCATCTCCCTATTCTCTTATATCCGTCCATTTCAGCCGGTGCAGATTACCCGTTTCCTGCAGATCCGGGAATCCATTCTGCCGAAGCGCCTCATACAGGATAATGGCGGCGGAATTTCCCAGATTCAGAGAACGGATTCCGTTTCCCATGGGAATCCGTACGCAGCGCTCCTCATTCTCCACAAGAATTTCCTCGGGAATTCCCGCGCTTTCTTTTCCGAACATAATATAACAGTCCGGTTCATAGGATACTTCCGTGTACATCCTCCTGGCTTTCGTCGTAGCCATATAAATTCTGGCTCCGGGATTTTTATCAAGAAAATCCTGATAATCAATATAGGTAGTTACATCCAGATCCTTCCAGTAATCCATTCCCGCCCGCTTCAGCGCCTTCTCGGACAGATGAAACCCCAGCGGTTCGATCAGATGAAGCCGCGCTCCGGCGGCCACACACGTTCTGCCGATATTACCTGTGTTGGCCGGAATCTCCGGCTCCAGAAGCACAATATTCATTATATTCTGACTCCTTATCCCAAAGGGGACAGACCCTTTTGGAAAGGGGTCCGTCCCCTTTTTCTCAAATTATCTCTGTTGTTTATACATTTCACTCAGCTCTCAGGCGCCGGATAAAGTCTTCTACACGACCAAGAGCCTCTTTCAGGTCTTCTATGGAATATGCATAGGAAATTCGTAGGAACCCTTCCCCGCATTCTCCGAATGCGGTTCCCGGAACGACCGCCACTTTTTCTTCCATCAGCAGCCTTTCGGCGAATTCTTCTGAACTCATACCGAACTCCTTGATGCTTGGGAATACATAAAAAGCACCGAAGGGTTCAAAGCACTCCAGGCCCATCCGCTTAAATTCGTGCATCAGGAACCTTCTTCTTTCATTGTAGGATCTGCGCATCTCCTCCACTTCATCCTGGCAGTTGCGCAGTCCTTCCACTGCCGCGTACTGGCTGTTTGTCGGCGCGCACATAATGGCAAACTGATGCAGTTTTGTCATCTGCTCAATAATCCGCGCAGGCCCGCAGCAGTAGCCCAGTCTCCATCCTGTCATGGCAAACCCTTTGGAAAATCCATTGATTACAATGGTGCGCTCCCGCATTCCCGGGAGACTTGCGATGGAAACATGTTCTGTCCCGTATGTAAGTTCAGAATAAATTTCGTCGGACATAACATACAGATCATGCTCTCTTACAAACTCTGCAACAGGTTCCAGATCCTCCCGGGTCATAATCGATCCGGTAGGATTATTCGGGAAAGGCATGATAAGGACTTTTGTTTTCGGCGTTGTATGTTTCTCCAGATCCTCCACCGTCAGTTTAAATTCATTTTCGTACTGAAGAGGCACCACTACGGGAACGCCGTCAGCCATAACCGTACAGGGCAGATAGGACACATAGCTGGGCTGGGGAATCAGAACCTCATCTCCCGGATCCAGCATGCAGCGCAGGCCGATGTCAATGGCCTCGCTTCCTCCGACCGTAACCAGCGTCTCGTGCTTCGGATCGTAGGATACATGGATCTTCCGTTCCAGATAACGGCAGATCTCATTTCTCAGTTCCTGCAGTCCTGCATTGGATGTATAAAATGTTTTTCCCTTTTCCAGTGTAAATATACCTTCCTCACGGATTCTCCACGGAGTATCAAAATCCGGTTCTCCCACACCCAGAGAAATTGCATCCTCCATCTCATTTGCCACATCAAAAAATTTGCGGATCCCGGAAGGCTGAATATCGATGATTTTTTTTGATAACGGATTTCTCATCACGGTGTCACCAGCATCCTTTCCGACTCCTTGCGGGGAACCATAATGGTTCCGTGGTCTTTATATTTTTTCAGAATAAAGTGCGTTGCAGTGCTCAGCACTTCATCGATAGGAGAAAGTTTTTCAGATACAAACCGGGAAACCTCCTTCAGCGTCTTGCCCTCGATTGTCACAAGCAGGTCGTAGCTTCCGGAAATCAGATATACCGCATACACTTCCGGATAGTTGTAGATCCTCTCTGCAATCCGGTCGAATCCCCGGTCTCTCTGAGGTGTTACGCGGACCTCGATCAGCGCTGTCACCATCTCAACGCCTGCCTTGTCCCAGTCAATCAGTGTATGATACCCGCAGATGATTTTCTCTTTCTCCATCTCCGCCATCTCATTTGCCACATCCGTCTCTTCCACTCCCAGCATAACTGCAAGCTCACCCAGATTCACCCGGCTGTTCTTTTCAATATCTTTCAATATTTCCATTCTCAGAGTTTCTTTTCTCTCACTCATACCATTTCCTCCTGTTTATGAAATATATTCTGTCATTTATTTCCAAAAGGCCGTTCCCGCTGCCAGCACACCAGGCTGTCCGGAGCAGGCCGGTCCAGATATCTTGTCTCTTCTCCGCTTGTGATCACCCGCGCATTCTGCGCTTTGGCAATCCCAAGCCTTCCGGCTCGCGCGCCCGCCTTCTCCAGAACACCCATCAGTTCTTCTGCATGTTCTGTGGCGATCAGATAGCTTCCCGCCGAAGTCATCTGATAGGGATTAATCTGAAAATATTCACAGATCTCCACGGTTTCCTGTTTCAGCGCCATAGCCTCCATGCTTACTTCCAGGCCCGTTCCCGATATCTCCGCCATCTCCCACAGTGCAGCCAGTATGCCGCCGCTGCCGATCTGACGGGCGGCGGAAATCAGTCTTCCGCCGCCGGACGCTTCTGCCCGGCATCCGGCAAGCATCTGCTCCGGCATCACCAGATCCTCCCGAAGCGCTCTGGCCTGTCCGAGAAAAGAAGGAACAAATCTTCCCGCCAGCTCTTCTTCTGCCTCATCGAGAATGCGCAGCATGCCTTCCAGGCCGGTATACCCGCAGAGCAGGATCTCCTGCCCGGGGCTCATAATTCCCGTAAAATCTCTGCCGTCAGCCATGCCGGCGGCATCCGCCAGCACGACCATCCGCCGGACCGCCGGATTCACCTCTCCCTGCAGACAGGTAAGATCGGTTCCCATCCGGCCGCACACTTCCTGCGCCTCGCCTGCTGCCGCCGCAAGCATCTCTTCTTCCGTTTCCTCCGGAAACAGAATCCGAAACGACACTCCCTGCGGCGCCACACCCCGGGCCGCCAGATTTCCCGCCGCCTGAAGAGCCGCATACCAGACCGTCCGGGGAGAATCCCCCGCAACAGAAGCGCTGCTCCACACGGCAGCTCCTTCTGAAGCCCCATGCAGTCCGGAACAGTTTTCTTCCGGAGACGGACGGAAAACCGAATACCGCATTTCTGTATGAAGTTGTTTCTTCACAGACCGGTTCCAGGCCGTCTGTGTAATATTACCCGGTTTCATCTGTCTCCTCCTCTGTTCCTCCGCTTCCGTCTGTCTCTTCCCCGGACGTCGTCCCGCTGTCATCCTTCCGGCTGCGGTTCTCTGTAATCTGATTCATCACCGCTGTTATCGTCTCTTCATCCTGAGTATTTACTGCCGCTTCCATCTGCGCGGTCTCCTCCGCGTCATCTGACGCCGTGCCCACTGCCACGACTCTGTCCGTGGCCAGATAATAACTGTAATTAACCGCCTCCCGGCTGGTCTCTTCTCCGTTTTCCGTTACGATCTTCCACAGCTGGGCGGTATGCCCGGCCGTCCCCTCGCTCTCCGTGTACATAGTCCCTATACTTTCTTCCACTGCCACATAAGCGGTGTTCTCCGGCTCTATGGTCTCCAGAGTTTCGCTCTCATATTCCACACTCCGTCCGGAAGGCCGGTACTCTTTTCCATATACATAAAATGTAAGCGACCCTTCCTCCGCCGACGCTCCGATATATACCGGATTTTCCAGATTATTTTTAAACTTCAGATCTTTTACGCCTTCTGCTATGGCCGCATCCCTGGAAGGATCCACATAAGAAACCATCATAGAATGCTCGCACCGCTCCGTAATCTCAAGTTCCGCATAGAGAAGCGCATTATACAGAGTGGTCGTCACCTGACAGATCCCTCCGCCCATGGATTCTACTACTTCGTTTCCTGCATAGGAAGGCGCAGGGGCGTATCCGTTTTCTTCCGTATAGGGAGCCGTCAGCTCACTGGCTGAAACTTCCTCTCCGGGCTGAAGCAGTATGCCGCTTAAATGTGCCGCCCCGGATTCAATATTTTTCTTCCGCCCCTCCGGGCTTCCTGCATAGCTGGTGCTGTAACTTCCCAGCACATCGGTAATCTCCTCCAGATCTTCCGTCCGGATCTCCGCCTGCGCTTCCTCCAGCACAGCCTGCACCTGCCCGCCTTTTTTATCCCAGCCGCTGCCGAGCAGATCGTTTACCGCCGCCACTGTCTTTTTCAGATTCAGCGCTTCTCCAGGCACATCTTCCTGTATAACCGCCGCGCCGTCTTTCTGAATAATCGCCGCATTTTCCGGCGCCTCCAGGATGTTGTTCATACGGGCTGCAAGAACCTCTCCGGCCGACTCCTCTGTGATCTGGTACCGGACCGGATATCTTTTCTGTCTGCCTTTTTCCGAAGCTTTCAGGATTTTATAACACTCTACAAGGCTTCCCTTTTTTCCGTAGTCCGCCGCCTGCTCTGTGATTTTCTCCAGGTCTTTTACCGAGAGTCCCAGTTCTTTAAGAGTCGCCCTTGCTTCCCTCCCGTCTTCCAGAGTAAAAACAATCAGGCCGCCGGACACCTCCCCGGACGCCTCAGTAACCGCTGTCTGCGCCTCCTCCGCCGTCATACCGGATACATCTGTCTCTCCGATATAAACACCGTTAATAATAATATCCGGATCATATTTTTCAACGGTCCGCCGAAGCAGGCTGTTTATGACAATGATAATCAGAAGCGCCGCCGCGGCCACAAAAATCCCCAGAATTACAGTCCTTCTGCGCACTGTTGCAGCGCGTCTCTTTGTTTTCTGTCTCTTCTTTTCCATTTCCGTCAGCTCCGCCCTGTTTCTGAATCCTGCACCCGGCCGGCCCCCTGGTCCGCGCCCTGCGCTCCTGTATAAAATATATCGTTCTTCTCTGTATTTTATACGATATACGGCACCACCATCGTAATAATCATTGCCGCCACAATCGCTATAATGATAATAGATATGATACGTCTGATTTTTTTATCATAGAAATTCATTTCTTCTCCGGCTCCTCTCCATCATCCGCCGTCGGCGCCGGGCCGTCCACACAGAACACTGACGCGTCATTGGTCAGCCTGTTCCGGCTCCGGTAGTCAAACAGCAGCAGCTTCCCCCTCACTCTCTCCAGATGCGTCATCTTGCGGAGCTGATTCCTGTCATAGCCCTCATACCCCTTCAGATAACGGAATTCCTCCGCTTCCTTTTTATAAAATGCAGAGGCTTCTTCTCTGGACACCCGGCTTTCTCCCAGAAAATCCGGGCGGTTTTTCACATTATCCCTCAAATACAGGTCCAATGTCAACCACTCCAGATATTCTTCCGTATTTTTCACCTGCCGCGCCCGGATAAACCGGTACAGGATCTCATACCTGGCCAGCCTGGAATGGCTGACTTTTGACAGGCCTTCCGCCTCATAATACAGAGCCAGCGCCTCATACATGGCAAAGGGAGAAGAAAACTCCCGCTCCAGATGCGCCATCGTATATCTGAACTGGGCGCTGTTATAGTAGATTTCCACCATCTCCTCCACCTGCTTAAGCCGGATAATATCTCCGTAGGAAAGCCATTTTGTAGAAAGGACTTCGTAGGGAGGACGTTCCTGGGAGATCAGGCCGTATTCCCGGGCTTTATCGTGCATAAGAGATCCTTTCAGCACTTTGAGGAAACCAAGCTGAAGCTGATCCGGCTTCATGGCATACACCCGGTTAAATGAACGGATAAAACTTTCATAATTCTCATACGGAAGTCCCGCGATCAGGTCGAGATGCTGGTGTACATTGCCGCCTTCCCGGATCCGGGCAGTAACCTGGCCCACTTTTTCCAGGTCCATCTTTCTTCTGATCTCCCGGATCGTCTGCTCATTGGCCGACTGAACGCCGATTTCAAGCTGTATAAGCCCCGGGCGCATTCCCTGAATCAGCCGGATCTCCTCTTCATTTAAGAGATCCGCCGCCACCTCAAAATGAAAATTTGTAATTCCTCTGTCATGTTCTTTAATATAACTCCACACTGCCATGGCATGGTCATGTCTGCAGTTAAAGGTCCGGTCTACGAACTTCACCTGGGGCACTTCGTGATCAATAAAAAACTGCAGTTCCTTTTTTACCAGTCCGATATCACGGAAACGAAGACATTTATCTATGGAAGACAGACAGTAACTGCAGGAAAAAGGACACCCCCGGCTGGACTCATAGTAGATAATCCGGTTTCTGAAATCTTCAATATGGCTGTAAACAAAGGGCACTCTGCTTAAATCCATCACCGGCCGGGGCGGATTGATATGGATGTTTCCCGATTCATCCCGATACACAATCCCCCTGATCTGCTCCAGCGTCGCCCCCGGCTCTGTCTGACCGTGATAATAATCCATCAGTTCAAGAAACGTCTCCTCTCCTTCTCCGCACATAATGCCGGTCAGGCACGAACAGGACTCCAGCCTCTCTCTTCCGTCAAAAGAAACCTCCGGACCTCCGAGCCAGATCGTAATCTCCGGCAGAATCTTCGGGATCTCCCGGATTACCTGTTCCACATAACGAATATTCCACAGATAGCAGGAGATACACAGAATATCCGGACGGCGTCTGTAAATATCCATCAGGATCTCGTCTACGGTCTGATTTATTGTATATTCCGTAATTCCGATATCCTCTTTATACCTGCATGCGTAGGCCCGCAGGCTGTACACAGCGGGATTGGAATGAATATATTTCGCATTGATGGCTGCCAGTAAAATTTTCATAAAACAGCTCCTCTTTTTCCGGGTATTTTTATAATCTGAAAACAATTTCCAATTGAAAATTTTACTATATTTTTTTATACAAGTAAAGTTGCTTTTCCCGCATGAATAGTGTAGACTTATAAAGATACAAGAAAAGATTTTTCGTTCTATTTTCTATATATCTGCAGCGGGAATTCTGCAATACTTCACCAAATTGAGAAAACGATTCAGAAAATACATGAATAAAAGAGGCGAGTACTTTGGGAACCAGACATTACGATGAATGCTATTTTGTAAATTACGACTCCTACGATGACCTGAACCTGTACGAAATAGGATGCCAGAAATGCCCTTCCGGATACAGTTTCGGCCCCATTATCCGCAATAATTATGTCCTTCATTATATTCTGGAGGGAACGGGCACTTTGTACCTGCAGGATCAGGAATTCCCTGTTTCCGCAGGGCAGGCTTTTGTTATTCCGCCGAAGCTGGTAGCCTACTATGCGGCAAGCACCGATACCCCCTGGAATTACATCTGGATCCATTTCAACGGACAGAAAACTTCCGAACTGCTGTATAAAGCCGGTATTACCAGCAGTCATCCTGTATTTGCCCCTTCCTGCCGCGCTGATGAAATCCGCCAGTGTATGCAGGACTTTCTGAAGCACAATTCGCTGGAATATGAATGTATCGGGAATACATACCGGCTTTTTCAGCTTCTCTGCGATACAACAGCAAACGTGCCCGGCGTAAAGGAAACCGACAAAGCGCTCCGTTATATCCGGGATGTGATCCGCTTTATATCCAACCGCTACCAGGAACCCATAAAAATCCAGGAGATCGCGGATTTCTGCGGCCTTGACCGTTCCTATCTCTGCAAGATATTCAAACATGCCACAAATTATACCCCCAGGAATACCTGATTTTCTATCGGGTTAAAAAGGCGAAACAGCTGCTGAAAGACCCGGATCTTCCGATTCAGCACATCGCCTACTCGGTAGGGTACAATGATCCCTTTGCCTTTTCAAAAGTATTTAAAAAGGAAACCGGCATTTCCCCGTCACAGTACCGCACAGATTACCTGAACAGCAAATAATCATAAAAAACTCTCTGAATGCTGCATCCTGCAGATTCCATTCAGAGAGTTTTTCTTCTTTACACCTGTCATGAAACACCTTATATTAAATACCTTTCAGATCTGCCGCAGATAGAAGACAGCTGAACTGTAGTCTCCGCCGTCCGCGCAGAGATCCTGATCCGAGATAACCATCCCTGCATTCATCAGCTCATCCCCGCCGAATATCTGCTCCTCTTTTCCCTCAATCATATATTTCCCCGACTTTTCAAGGCCAGCCAGATACAGTCTTTTCCAGGGTCCATTGGGTGTCTTTGCCATTCTGTAATATCCTGCCAGCGCTTCTCTCCGGTCTTCCGAGACAACAATCCAGGCACTCTCACTGTCTGCAAAAGGACTTTTCAGCCTGTAAAATCTGCCCTGCTGGATCAGCCTGCGGTGCTTTTTCATAAATGCCACCTGAGTTTCCACCATCTGCCGCTCCCCTTCCGACAGGTGGTTCAGATCCAGCTCATAGCCGAATGTTCCGAAAAAAGCCACATTTGCCCTTGTTTCCAGGGGCGTAGTCCGTCCCACCTGCTGATTCGGCACTGCTGACACATGGCTTCCCATACTTGAAAGAGGGTACACATAGGACGTGCCGTACTGAATCTTTACTCTTTCCATAGCATCTGTATCATCACTGGTCCAGACCTGCGGCGCATAGTAAAGCATGCCCGGGTCAAAACGGGCGCCGCCGCTTGCACATGATTCAAAAAGCACATGGGGAAATTCAGAAGTCAGTCTTTCATACATCCGATATACGCCAAGAATATACCGGTGGAATACCTTTCCCTGCTCTCCCGGCGCTGCCGCCTTCGAATAACACTCGGTTATGTACCGGTTCATGTCCCATTTTACATATGAAATATCCGCTTTCCCCAGAAGATCTTCAATTATACTGCAGATATAGTCCGCCACTTCGGGGCGGGAAAAATCAAGCACATACTGATTTCTGGAAGGCAATGGAGTTCTGCCCGGAGTCTGAATAATCCAGTCCGGATGGCTGCGGAAAAGTTCGGAATCCTTATTTACCATCTCCGGTTCTATCCACAGCCCGAATTTCATTCCCATTTCATTAATCTTTGCCGCCAGGCCGGTTATGCCGCCCGGAAGCTTATCTTTATTAATTATATTCCAGTCTCCAAGACCGGCGAAATCATTATTCCGCTTCCCGAACCATCCATCGTCCAGTACAAACATCTCAATCCCCAGTTCTTTTGCGGTTTTCGCAATCTGAAGAATACTTTCCTCTGTAAAATCCGGTCCCGTCGCCTCCCAGTTATTGATCAGAATCGGGCGGGGCCGGTCTCTCCAGTACCCTCTTGCAAGTCTGCTCCTGTACAGAGAATGATATGTCTGGCTCATTCCGTTAAACCCTTTTTCCGAGTAAACCATTACTGCTTCCGGACTCTGGAATTCTTCTCCCGGCTTCAGTTCCCAGGAAAACCCGTCCGGATGGATCCCGATCTGAACCCGCGCCATATCGCAGGTATCCACATCAACCTGTTCCAGGTGATTCCCGCTGTAGACCAGACTGAATCCCATAGCTGTTCCCTGCTGCTCCGTCGTATCCGGCCGCGCCAGAGCCAGAAACGGATTAAACTCGGAACTGCTGCATCCCTTTCTGCTTCCCGTTCCCTGAAGGCCATGTTCCAGTTTTCTGATTCTGACGGACCGTTCCCTTGCCCAGGCGCCGGTAAGGCTGAGCATTTTATAGTCCGAATCCGCCAGATCAATACTGGCGCTCAGCACTCTTTCCAGAGTAACCGTCTCATTTCCCTGATTCATAAACTTTACACTTCTGGCCAGTGCAGGGTAATCCCGGAAAACCGTATACGACAGAATACATTTCAGCCCGGTCAGGTTGTCTTCCATAAGAATTTCTACTGTCTCCGCTTCCTCTTCATCTTCAACGTAAGTCGCAGGAAGGCCTTTCAGCTTTCTTTTTCCGGCAAACACATTGTGGCGCTGATACTTCATACGCATAGCACAGCTGCCGTTTTCCTGGCGGACTTCAAAAGCAGGCTCACGGAAATCCCCGGCGCCGGTACAGGGGTATTCCATGCGGGTATACTGAGGACTCATAAAGTAATCCTTTTCTTTTGTATATACGGCCAGCGACCGCAGTCTGCCTTCCAGCAGATAGGAAAAGTCATCCTTATGTCCGATCTTTTTCCCATAATAAAGGTTACAGAGCTCCCCGTTGTCAAGGATCTGAATAATATAGCTGATGAAATCATTAAAAATATGTATTTCCCTGGATTTTTCTGAGTAACAAACAGGCATTTATAATTTTCCTCCTGACGTTGCAATTCCTTCAATAAACTGTCTCTGGAAAATGATATAAACCAGCATCATCGGCCAGATTGCCAGCACTGCCGCGGCCATCAGTTCCGGATAATTTACCGAATACGCGCTGGATATCTTAGAGAGCGCCGATGACAGTGTAGCGGCGTCTGAGTTTGTATTTACAATCAGCGGCCACATCAGATCTTTAAACGAGAACAGCGCGGTAAAAATTCCCAGCGCCACCAGGCCCGACTTTGTAAGGGGCAGCATTACCTTCCAGAATGTCTGCCAGATATTGCAGCCGTCCAGTCTGGCGGATTCTTCCAACTCTTTCGGAAGTCCCATAAAAAACTGCCGCAGAAGAAACGTTCCGAATGCGCTGACCAGTCCCGGAAATACCAGGGCAAATATGGTATTCCTAAGTCCCAGTTTGTCTACCATCAGATACTGGGGAATAATAAAGATCTGGGTCGGCACCATCATCTGAAAGAGTACCAGACCAAACCCCGCCTTTTTCCCCGGGAATTCCAGACGGGCAAAAGCATATGCAGCCATTGCGCTGAACAGAACGCCGCAGAGTACACGGAAGAACATCATGGCAAACGTATTAAAGTACAGCCGGATAAAGTCATTCTGCTTTATAACATTAAGATAGTTCTCCCACTGCAGAGTCTCCGGGAAAAAGATAAACGGGTTCATGGATGTGGACTCGCTGACCGTCTTCAGTGACGTCAGGATCATCCACAGGAAGGGCAGAATCATAATACATGCCCCGATAATAAGAATAATATGTAATATTATTCTGGAAATCGTTCTTTTCTTCTTCATCTTTGTTCCATCTCCTTACATGTAGTTCACCCATTTTTTCTGCAGTTTCTGCTGGATTACTGTAATAATCATAATAATCGCCAGAAGCAGCATTACAATCGCAGAACCATATCCTTTGTTCGAATACTTAAATGAGTTGTTGTAGAAAAGGTACACAAGTGTTACCGTGCTGTCATACGAAGGACTGGTTACGTCCAGCATCATATAAACTACATCAAACATCTGCATTGCAGTAATAATACTTGTAACAAGAACAAAGAACAGTGTAGGGGATACCAGCGGCACTGTAATAGAGAAAAACTGCTTTACAGGGCTTGCCCCGTCAATATTGGACGCCTCATAGTAATCTCTCGGTATCTCCTGCAGACCGGCAAGAAGAAGAACCATACTGTATCCGATGTTGCTCCAGATTCCGATAATCGCAATGGATATCATGGCAACTTTCGGATCGTCAATCCAGTTGACACTGTCCAGGCCTATGCTGTTCAGAAAATGATTGATCAGGCCGTACTGATTGTTATAAAGCCACTTCCATACCATTGTCACCGCCGCCGGCGCCGCAACCATGGGGATAAAATAAATGGTCCGGTATATTCCCTTTCCTTTCATTTTCCCATTCAGCGCTACCGCAAGCAGCAGCGCAATCACCGTTGTAACAGGAACAACAATACAGGTATATACAAGTGTATTCCTCACAGCATACCACACCTGCGGGTCATGAATCAGGGTCACATAATTTTTAAGACCTACAAAAATATTCCCTTTTCCGAATGCTCCGCTCTTAAAGAAACTCAGATATAATGTCTGAAAAATCGGAATGATGTTCAGCACAATAAGGCCGATCATTGTCGGAGCGATCATGAACCAGGCCCATTTCCACTCACTCCATGTTTTTTTACTTATTTTCTTTTTCACGCTACTCTCTCCTGTCCTTCTTTGCTGCTTAAGTATTCCACCCATTTCCATGCCTCGTCCGGATGTTCTGTTGTTGCGGCAATCGCATTTCCAAGTCCGTTAAAGATAGACGCCCGTCCGCCGTCATTGGAGGAAGGAAGTACAGCGCAGTCAAAGTTCTCTGTCATAAAGTCTGTAGATGCAAAGCTCGACAGATTCCAGGATCCGAATAATCCCATTGCGCAGAGGCCGTTCTGAATGGCTTCTGCTCTTGCCTGGTCATCATAGATCGCCGGCGAAAGACCGTCCCATACATAACTGAAGTACTCCTGAATTCCTTCTATAGTCTTTTCCTCATCATATCCCGACTTTGTCTTATCTTCTGTAATGATCTCGCCGCCGTTCTGATATACAAAGTTATAATACCCTTCCTGATTATGAAGGCCTGCGCAGAATCCATACTGGGATCCGTCATCCTTGGTCAGCTTTTCCGCAGCCGCTCTCAGATCGTCCCATGTCCATGTCTCATCCGGATAGGACAATCCCGCTTCATCAAACAGGGTCTTATTATACCAGAGTGCAATTGTATCGTAGTCTTTCGGAATCGCGTACTGCGCCCCCTCAATATTATAAATCTGAGTCAGCCCCTCGGGATAATTAGCCAGGTCGATCTCATCACTTTCTTCGATATAGTCTGTAAGATCCAGAAGCTGGTCATTGGAGCCGTAATAGTAAATGTTATTGGAATGCATCCAGAATGTATCCGGAAGAGATCCGCCTGTACCGGCCGCCTCAAGTGCAGTCCAGTAATCGTCCCAGCCTGTTACCTGAATATCGATCTTGATATTCGGATTTTCATCTTCAAATTCATCTGCAATTGTCTGAATCAGTTTCGCCTGATTGGAATCCCAGCACGCATAACTGATTGTAACCGGATCACCGCTGCTGCCGCCTTCATCAGATGAGCCCCCGTTTCCGCATCCTGCTGCCAGAGAAGCAACCATTGCCGCACATAATAATAAAGCCACCCGTTTCTTTTTCATGTCCTGTCTCCTCCTAACTTTTTTGTTTTTTCTTGTTTTTCAATCTGATATAAGCATAGCGCAGCGCGGTAATATTTAACATGTATTCCTGTGGGTACTGCATGTAAAAATGCGTTTTTCTGAAGTCCGTATTTTCTTTTCCCGGCATTAAACAGAGGCAGCCGCCGCATCTGAATGCGGCAGCTGCCTGCTTTTTCATATTTTTTCTGCTGTTTCTTCAGCTATGAAATTATGCGTTTTTTCTCTTCTTTACTATAACAGAGATGCATCCCGCAGCAGACACTGTAACAAGCAGCGTCCATAATGCAATCGGCGTAGTATCTCCTGTCTTCACCGCGCTGTCTTCCTTCTGCGTATTTCCGGAATTTCCATCATCTCCTGCATTTCCGTCCTGCGTGCTGTCATCTCCGCCGGGCTGCTGGTCCTCACCGCCAGGCTCCTGTCCGCCGGGTTCCTGTCCACCAGGTTCTTCTCCGCCAGGCTCCTGTCCGCCGGGCTCTTCTCCGCCGGGTTCCTCACCGCCGGGCTCCTCACCGCCGGGTTCCTGTCCGCCAGGCTCTTCTCCGCCGGGTTCCTCACCGCCGGGTTCCTGTCCGCCAGGTTCTTCGCCGCCAGGCTCTTCACCGCCGGGGTCTTCTCCAATCTCTTCCAGCCCGCTGATTGCAGCTTCCAGCGAGGATACCGCTTCATCCACAACCGCCTGATCATTTTTAGTCAGCGTATCATCCGCAAGCACCTGCCGGGCATATGCAAGAGCTTCGTTGAAAGTCTGCACACTTTGTTCTGTATACAGGCTCAGATCAATTTCGCCGGCTCTTGCTATCACTTCTTCCAGAGCGCTCTTATCGGCCTCTTCTGCCGGAGGCTCAGGCTCTGCCTGCTGTGATGCTGCGGCCGGGACGATATCGAACCGGTCAAGATTCGGTGTATAGTTGATACATGTGTTTACTCCGCCCACACCATTCTTCAGTTCTCTGGTGTCGTCATTGTAGATCTTAATCGTATTCTCTCCTTCATTCAAATTAAGATCCACGATCTGAGTCTTAAAGGACTCGTCACTGTATGTATTTCTGAATACTACGTTGAACGGATCTCCCCCGTTGACCTGTATTGTAATATACCGGTCAACCATCTGGGCATTATAAGAATGACTTCCAAAGAGCTCTTTATTAGACTGATATACAATCATCTTATAATTGCCTGCTTCCGGTGCGTTGTAGGTAAATTCGATAGAATTGGAGCCATCCCCGCTTCCCCGGATTCCCGCAATATAGGCGCCTTCAGACGCATATTCATTTTCTGCCTCAGATACATCACCACTCCGGATCACCTGATCAGACTCTGCCTCAATTACGGTTACCATGTCATCGTAATTGTCCGCATGTTTCACACTCAGACAGTCTACTGCCACGTCTGCACTGCTTGTATCAATATCAATAATATTGATTCCCTTCTGCAGGAAAAATGTTGCTCCGGCTTCACTCCATTCTCCGCCTGTATTTTCCAGATCAGCTTCAGCTATCTTTTTATCCAGGGTCAGTGCCGTATTATCCAGATAATAATTCAGGCTTCCCGCCTCATCAGACGCATAGCGGAGATTCAGATCATACATACCGTTTTCATCCGCATATACAGTAAATCTGAGGCCGCCGCCTTCGCTTACCGGAGTGTTAACGCCTGTAACATATCCGGATGCAGAATAGCCGGATATATCAGATTTTGTTGTAACTGTTGTGCTTTCCTGATCCCCTAATACATTAAAATCAGCCAGTTCCGCTTCATATGTTTTCCCGTATACCGGTTCTTCCGTTCCTTTATAGGTAAGATAAATACAGTCTATTGTAGCCTTACCTGCATGATCAGTTCCTCTATACTCAATTGTATGACTGCCCTTTGTCAGATAAACAATTTCCGAATTCTGTCCTGCCATGAACCATGTCAGCGTATTCGGCAGTATCAGCTCTTTTGACTCCCCGCTGTCGATTGTCCTCGTAAAATAACCTGTCAGTCCATTATTCGCAACGGTATCAACAGTATTATTTCCGGTTGCAGCTCCATATACAAGATCCAGCTGATAGTAACCATCTTCCGGAACCTCTACATCAAAAGTGACACTATCTGTCGGCATATCAATAAACTGTGCCTGGCCGGCTCCGGAAGAGGCATAACTTGTGCTTGTACCCAGCCGGGCATTTCCACCCATTCTCGCTTCTTCGCCTTCGTAAATCTGCCGCCAGCTTCCCTCTTCTACAACACCCGTTTCAGATTTTTCTCCGGCTTCGGTAATTGTAATATTATATGCTGTAGCAGCAAACATGTTATCTACTGTCACAACGGCATTTCCATTTTCATCCACCGGAACAATTTCCTTTTTTATAAGATAGGGTTCTTCAGCAGCCCCGTTAAGTCCGGTATAACCTGTTGCTTCCAGAGTAACCGTTACTTTTTCTGCATTTTTAAAGGCTTCTGTATTTCCGATATTCTTTAATATAATCTCTGAATCTCCATCAGCGCCTCCAAATATAACATTTGCAATCTTTTTATTGTCATCTACGGAAGCTACTCCATATAAATCCAGTTTTGATGCGGACTGCGGTTCCATTGCCACTGTATTTCCGGACATAGCTCCATACCATTTGTAAAGCCACCATGCCCCGTTTGGAAGATTGTTATCAGCCGCAATATCTGATAAATTATTGGATATATGCCAGTAAGCAAGACACGCTGTTACCTTTTCATCCTCAAACAGTCCAAGCCATCTTACAAGTTCCCCCGGCACGCCCAGTTCTTTTGGATTTGCATATTCATTGATTACAATCTCAAGCGGCTCATCAATTAATCCGGTATCAATCCAGTACTCTTTTTCCCACGCACGATACTCTGCCACATTTTCCGGGAAATTCATATACAGATTATCTGCCAGCACATGCCATGTAAACTGATCGGGAATACAATTATGCTCTGCTGCGTACTGCATGAAATATTCTACATGATCGCTTCTGTAGCAGCTCAGGTTGGTGCCTGCAATTCTGGCATCCGGATCAGTTTCTTTGATCGCTTTGTACAGCTTGTCCCATGCGTCAAAAAATGCGCCCCCCGGTTCAACGCCTTTGCCCGTATACCAATTGCCGTCGGATTCATTCAAAGGCACATATACCACCACATCACTGAGACCTGCATCCCTTACCTTTCTCACCTGAGTCCGGAGTTTTTCTGCATACTCATCCAGATCACCCGTATATTCGTACGGCCAGTTTGCATATATATCCTGGCACGCAACCTGTACTGTCGCTCCGCCGCCTTCCAGGAACGTATCTGCGATCTTTATCGAATCACCGCTTGGATGCTGCAGTCCATCGGGAGCATTCTGCTCGGCTGTAGACGGCTTAATCGGTGTAAGAAGATTCACATTTGGAACATTCTCATCACTTAATCCGTAAAGGAATCCTGTCGCCCCATGCCTGATCGGTCCTATCTCGTCTGTGAAATCTACAGACAGCCCCTGTGGGGGCACCGAAGTATCCACTCCCTCGAAACTGTCATACAAACTCTTTGCCTGGCTCTCATTCAGAGCAATATCATAGAAGGAAATATCGTCCGCCATACCGCTGAAATCAGCGTCTGATGTGTAGAAGGACTGTCCGATAGAAGCATATCTGTAGTCCTCAATATATCCCTCATTAAACAGTTTATTCAATACCGTTGTTACAGCTGTTGTTCCCTGCTGCGCATCCGACCAGCCGATTTCTTCGCCGTTCAGATATACATGGAACTCGTCTGCAGAAAACGCCACAGAAATATGCTCCCACTTATTTCTTGTAAGCCGGGAATCAAATTTAATCTTGGAAGAAGAATTTCCTCCCACAGCTTCCCCTGCGTTTCCTACATAAAATGTTGCGTCATATACGGCTGAACCGGATCCTGCCGCCAGAGCCAGATCCGGAGAAGCCCATACATTTCCGCCATCGTAAGTCTGTCCCAGCGGAGAGTTGGAAGCATCAAAATATTTCGTATACTCCCCTGTTTCAGAGGATGCGTTAATCCACATCGAAAGCGTAAATTCATTATTTTCACTGCTGACCTCTCCCAGGATTCCCTCAGGAAGGCTCATATATCCGTCTCCTGATAATTTCAGGACATTATTGCCTTTCCGGCTGTTGTCCGTTATGGCAGCGTCACCGGAAAGCTGCGCGCCGTGAAGGGCTTCTGTCTGGTCTTCTCCCTCAAAATCCCAGATGTAAACAGGATCCGGCACCTCTGACGTCTCATCCTCCGACGGATTTTCCAACGCATAAAGTTCCGCTGCCTGATCCTCCGTCAGAGCAGTTGTATAAAACCGGACATTATCTATCTGCCCTTTAAAATCATTGTCCGATGTATACTGAGAACGTCCGATGGCAACATTGCTGTAGCTCTGAATCATGTCATCCTGAAACAGCGCCGCAAGAACGGTAGACAGACTGTCAATTCCTGTCGTCCCGGTATTCGGCGATTCCGGCACCTCTTCATAACCCACTTCTTTCCCGTTAAAATACACCGCATACGAATCCGGTGATACGCTGACAATCATATGCTGCCAGAGGTTCCGGGAAAGATGTGTATCATAATTCAGCTTTGTAAACAGATCCACTGACGTGCCAGCCGCACCTGCAAACAAGGTCATGTCATAGACATTTCCACCTGTCGCAAGAGCAAAATCCGCCAGCTCCCAGTTTCCGTTTCCGCTGCTTGTCGCTCCCAGTTCATTCGGGGACGCGGAAAATATTTTCTCATAATTTCCATTATCACCTGATACATTCACCCACATGGACAGGGTGAATCCCTCATCCGTCACATTCTCAAATACAGCGGGAAGCTGGAGATACGCCGAACCATTTCCTCCACCGGAAAGATTCAGTACTTTTCCCCGATCCTCATTTCCGTCTGTTATCTCTGCCGCTCCCATAAGGGAGGCGCCGTTTCCCGCATCCGTGCCGTCTACATTTTCAAAGTCCCATATGTATTCAGCCTCCGGAAGCGGATCCGTCTCCTCTGCAGCCACCGGAAGCACATTACCTGTCAGAATGAGTCCTGCCGCAAGACTATAGGCTACTGCAGACGAAACTGCCCGTTTCAACTTCATCATTTTTCCTCCTTCTTTTCTCATAATAGGCTTTTCTCTCTTCTCCTCCTTCCCTGCCGATATTACACCTAATAGTATTACACACGATATATTGTAATAAAAAAGAACAGAAAAACCCATGGTATAATTTTGTTTTTTCATGTAAAAATGTGTTTATCCGGTCTTTGTATTTTTCACGATAACACCGACGCCCCCGGCAGGGAGGAACTCTGCAGCAGCAGATTCCGGATTCCGTCCGAATGGCGGAATGTTCCCCGTCTTATAAACAAATTATCCCCCGCACATTGACATTTCCCGCAAAACCATGTAAAATTAAGACTCGTGCAGCCGGGGTGTTAGCGGTACCTTGTACCTGCAATCCGCTATAGCAGGGGTGATATTGCGCAGAGGGCGGCAGTCTGCAGGGCTGCCCCCGGTAAGTGACGTTGATGTCCGGGTCTCACGCGACGGGAACCTGTGAACCGTGTCAGGCCGGGAACGGAGCAGCACTAAGCAGGACCTTCCGGGTGCCGTGAGGGTGCCTGGGCTGAGTTAACTGCCGGGGTAACGTCTGTGGACCAAGTTCGAAGCGCAATGCACGCAAAAGAGAAATTCATTTTTATTTTCAATAAAATTAAAAGAGGTACAGCAGCTTTTCACTGCGTACCTCTTTTTTATTCCTCTATCTGCCTCACAGCTTTTATCCGCCGTACGGCATCCACTGAACGCTCAGTCTGCAGCATCCTGCAATCCGGCAGCGGCTTTCTTCCGCATTTTTTTCCTCTCTCTGAGCTCCCGGAAAAATCCTGTCATCAGGGCGCTGCACTCTTCCTCCAGTATTCCTGTCTCAAGCTCCGCCCGGTGATTAAATTCTTTCATATCCAGAAGATTCAGGATAGATCCGGCGCATCCCGCTTTCGGGTTCATACAACCGACCACCACTCTGGTCACCCGGGACTGCACAATCGCTCCGGCACACATCTGGCAAGGTTCCAGCGTAACATAAAGCGTACACTCTTCCAGTCTCCAGTCGCCCAGCTTTCTGCTGGCCTTCCGGATCGCTGTGATCTCCGCATGGGCAAGAGGACTTTTATCCGTATTTCTCCGGTTGTATCCCCGGCCAATGATCTTCCCGTCATGTACTATTACGCAGCCAATGGGAGTCTCATCCAGCTTATACGCTTTTTTCGCCTGCCGGATGGCTTCCTTCATATATTTTTCATCTGTTTTTTTCTGTTCTGCAATAATATCTGTTTTCTCTGCTGACATATTTTTCCTTTCCGTCTCTGTTCTTTTTTTCCGCCGTACTGAATAGACTGGAATGAAAAGAGACAAGACCAGAGGTATTGTATGAATCCCGGTATTTTTTATTTATATGAGTATGAAAATAACACCCGCAGGAGAAATGTTGGCTTTATCAAAATCTCCCACCGCTATCAGACCTGTATCCTTCAGATCCACGTCCGCGGCATCTCTGCCGGCAACGGAGCCCCGCTTGAACTTTATGCATTTTACAGAGACGGAACTGCCCTAACCGGAACGCAGATCGCTACACTGACCTGTTTCGGGAAAACCGTCTCCGCCCGTCTCCCCGTATCCGAACGTTCTTTTCCCGAAGGGCGTCCGCTTTCTGAAATAGATGGTTTTCTGCTAAAACTCCCCGGAGAAAAAAATCCCTTATTCTGGATGGCCTCCGCCTTTTTCTTCCCTGTAGATATCAGCATGCTCCGGCCTCCTGCATCTGCGGAAGCCGAAGAGCCGGCCGGCCCCATTCCGGGAAATGACGGACCGGAAGAATCCGGCTCCGTCGCGGAGGATACCATCCCGGAGGGAACTGCTCCTGTTCCGGAAGAGGGAGACAATCAGAAACCTGTCTCCGCTCCGGAAGGAGAAGACGATCAGGAACCTGTCCCCGCTCCGGAAGAGGAAGACGATCAGGAACCTGTCCCCGCTCCGGAAGAGGAAGACGATCAGGAACCTG
>ERZ1643247.625-NODE-625-length-41696-cov-7.118945_pt1 | contig 41696 bp, 33 predicted proteins | sample MGYA00579264_ERZ1643247 | MGnify/ENA primary metagenome ERZ1643247 (study PRJEB29033, sample SAMEA4952262) | chicken gut metagenome | biome: Broiler Chicken; feature: Gastrointestinal Tract; material: Caecum | place: Ireland | collected 2018 | study: Broiler... | reverse complement strand
TCCGGCACCATACCCGGACTCCCCGGCGGAAGTTCTCTTCACCCACAAATTCAAACTTACATATTATAATAGTGGGCGTATAAGCCTCCTTTTTCCAGCAGGGATTCGTGTGTCCCGCGCTCTGCGATTCCGTCTTCTGTGATTACGATAATTTCATCTGCATTCCGTATAGTGGACAGCCGGTGTGCGATAGTGATGGTGGTCCGGTTTCTGGACAGTTCTTCCAGGCTCTGCTGAATCCAGCGCTCACTTTCATTGTCCAGCGCGCTTGTGGCTTCGTCCAGAATCAGGATAGGTGGATTTTTCAGGAATACCCTGGCAATGGATATTCTCTGCTTCTGGCCGCCGGACAGGCGGGTCCCCCGTTCGCCTACATATGTGTCATATCCGTCCGGAAGACTGGAAATAAAGTCATGGATATTCGCACGCTTTGCCGCGTCCTCGATGTCCTGCTGGGAAGCGCCGGGTCTGCCGTAGGCAATATTATCCCGGATAGTGCCGCAGAACAGGTACACATCCTGCTGAACCATGCCGATCTGACTTCTCAGACTTTTCAGGGTCAGAGTGCGTACATCTTTTCCGTCTACCGTGATTCTGCCGCCGGTTACATCGTAAAACCGGGGGAGAAGGGAGCAGATGGTGGTCTTCCCGCTGCCGGAAGGGCCTACCAGGGCAATGGATTTTCCAGCGGGAATCTCAAAGGACACATGAGAAAGTACGGGAGTATCATCGTCGCTGTAATGGAACGATACATCTTCATAGCAGACCCGTCCTTTTACATTTTCCAGAGGAACGGCATCCGGTGCATCCTCAATGTCCGGTTCGGTCTCAATCACGTCCAGATAGCGGCGGAATCCGGCGAGCCCTTTCTGCATCATTTCGATCAGTTCCACAAGAATCTGAATAGGACTGATGAAGATGCCGATATACAGCGCATACATAGCCAGATCTGTTACGTCCATCAGATTGCGGGCAATGAGATATCCTCCGAATACAAGAGTTACCAGATACATCATACCCTGGAAAAACAGGTTCCATCCCATAAAGCTTCCCATACAGTTATAATTATCCCGTTTGGAGAGCAGGAAAGCGTGATTGCTTTTCCTGAATTTGTCCCGTTCAATCTCTTCATTTGTAAAAGACTGTACAACCCGGATGCCGGAGAGCGTATCCTGCAGACTGGCGTTTACATCTCCGATTTTACGCCGGTTTTCCATAAATGTTTCCTGCATGCGGCTGTTCTGCCGGAAAGAGAACAGAAACATGCAGATGACAAGCACGATCAGAGGCAGGGCAAGCCGCCAGTTAATCAGAAAGAGAAAGACAAAGGAACCGATAATTTTGACCACAGAGATAAACAGATTTTCCGGTCCGTGGTGGGCAAATTCCGCGATATCAAACAGGTCGGAGACAAGTTTGCTCATCATCTGTCCCGAATTATTCTGACTGTAATAGGAGAAGGAAAGCTTCTCATAATGATCAAAGAGACGCTGGCGCATATCCCGCTCCATATGTGCGCCCATCATGTGCCCCTGGTAGCTTACATAGTATTTGCACAGACTCTGCACAATGTACATAAGAAGCAGCCCCGCGGCAATCAGAGGCAGGGCGTGCAGGATGCTGCGGCTGTCTCTGGTAAAAAGTGTGTTGGTCATTGTGCGAAGGATCTGGGGGTAGGCCAGGTCCACAAGGCTGATTACAGCAGCACAGAGCAGATCGATAAAAAAGACCGCTTTGTACGGACCGTAGTAGGTAATAAACTTTTTGATGGTATGCATAATATTTCCTCCTGTATGTGACAGGGCGTTCCGGAAGTTCCGGCTGTATTTCGGCAGAGGTGTCTTCTGCCGGATCTGCAGCCGGCAGAAGATTCCAGAAACGCCGGTTATTATTTCAGTCTATGAATCATCTTAGCACACCCGTTTTTTCTTGACAAGGAGAGAAATCCTGTGTTACCCTCAGTCGGCAGGAACGGGGCGCTGCCTGCTTTGCCCGCCTGCAGTCCGGCAGAAATCCTGCCGGTGAAATCAGATTATATTCAGAGAAAACAGAGGAAGGAGAATAAAATGAAGCTGTATCTTGCACCTTTAGAAGGAATTACCGGATGGATATACCGGAATGCGCAGCATGCCTGCTTTGGGGGATTTGATAAATATTTCATCCCGTTTATCAGTCCGAACCAGCACGGACATTTCAGCGCCCGCGAAAAAAAGGACGTGATGCCGGAGCATAATCAGAATATGTACGCAGTGCCTCAGATCCTGACCAATCAGGCAGACGACTTCCTGTATACAGCCAGGAAGCTTCAGGAATATTACGGATATGAGGAAATCAATCTGAACCTCGGGTGCCCTTCCAGAACAGTTGTTACAAAGTGCCGCGGAGCAGGATTCCTTGGCGAACCGGAAAAGCTGAAGCGGTTTCTGGATGAAATTTTTGAAAAATGCACCATGAAGATATCTGTCAAGACAAGGCTCGGTATGGAGGATCCGGAAGAGTTTGAAAAGATTCTGGAGATTTATAATGAATTTCCTGCTGAAGAGGTAATTATTCATCCCAGAGTTCAGAAAGATTTCTATAAAAATACACCGGATCTTGAAGCATTTGGCAAAGCATTTTTTCAGAGTAGAAATCCGGTGTGTTATAATGGCGATATTACATCAGTGGAAAATTTCCGGAGAATTACAGAAAGGTTCCCCGGCCTGGACCGGGTAATGACCGGAAGAGGAGTGCTGGCCGATCCGGCTCTGGGAAGAGAACTGCGGGGCGGCCAGCCGGCTTCCATTTCAGAAATCCGGAAGTTCCACGACCTTCTTTATGAAGGATACTGCCGGGAAATGTCAGGGGACAGGACCATTCTCTTTAAGATGAAGGAAATGTGGTCTTATCTGGCCCCCTCCTTTCCGGAATCAAAAAAATATGCAAAAAAGATAAAAAAATGTGAAAAATGCCGTGCCTATGAAGCTGTAGTGGAAGAGTTCTTCGCACTGTACTCAAGAGCGGCCTCTACAAATCCCTTAAATAACGGATGAGGCTTGTTGGGACGGGATTTCAGTTCCGGATGGGCCTGGGTGGCGATAAACCACGGGTGATCCGGTATTTCGATCATTTCCACAATCCGGTTGTCCGGAGAAAGTCCGCACAAAGTCATGCCGCCTTTCTCAAGGTCTTCCCGGTAATCGTTATTCACTTCATAGCGGTGGCGGTGGCGCTCATGGATTTCTTCTTTTCCATAAAGCTTTCTTGCCAGTGTTCCTTCTTTTAATATACAGGGGTAAGAACCTAATCTGAGGGTGCCGCCGATATCTTCCACACCGACCTGATCCGGCATGATATGGATGACCGGATGAGTTGTATCCGGATTGAGTTCAATACTGTGAGCGTCGTTATAGCCCAGCACATTCCGGGCAAATTCCACAATAGCAAGCTGCATTCCCAGGCAGAGTCCCAGATAAGGAATTTTGTGGGTCCTTGCATAGTGGATCGCCTCAATTTTTCCTTCCACACCTCTGTGCCCGAAACCGCCGGGAACAAGGATGCCGCTTACATCTTTGAAGATTTCATCTGCATTTTCTGCTGTAACTGTTTCAGAATCCACCCATTTAATATTAACTGTTGTGTGGCTGTAAATTCCGCCATGTTTTAAGGCTTCCACCACACTGATGTAAGCATCGTGAAGCTGGATATACTTTCCGACCAGGGCCACGGTTACTTCCTGAGTCGGGTGGCGGAGATTTTCCACCATTTCTGTCCAGTCTTTCAGATCAGGTTTCGGGCAGTCCAGATGGAGGCATTCACATACAACTTCAGCCAGATGTTCTTTTTCCATTGCCAGAGGCGCTTCGTACAGATATTCTACGTCCAGGTTCTGAAGAACATGGTTGGCAGGCAGATTACAGAACAGAGAGATCTTGTCCTTCATTTCCGTACTGAGCGGGTATTCGGAGCGGCAGACAATAATATCCGGCTGAATGCCCATCCCCTGCAGTTCCTTGACGCTGGCCTGGGTAGGCTTGGTCTTCATTTCCTGGGAAGCCCGCAGATAAGGAATCAGGGTAACATGGATCAGAATTACATTTTCCGGTCCGCGTTCGTGCTGGAACTGGCGGATCGACTCAAGGAAAGGCTGGCTTTCAATGTCTCCTACGGTTCCGCCCACCTCGATAATGGCAATTTCTGTGCCTTCAGCGGCAGGATTGCGGTAAAACCGGCTTTTGATTTCGTTTGTGATGTGCGGGATAACCTGAACGGTTCTTCCGCCAAAATCTCCCCGGCGTTCTTTCTGGAGAACGGACCAGTAAATTTTACCGGTAGTTACGTTGGAATTTTTTGTCAGGCTTTCATCAATAAATCTTTCATAGTGTCCCAGATCCAGGTCGGTTTCCGCCCCGTCGTCCGTGACAAACACCTCGCCGTGCTGCACCGGGTTCATGGTACCGGGGTCAATATTAATGTAAGGATCGAACTTCTGCATAGTTACCGAATAGCCACGGGCTTTCAGAAGCCGTCCCAGGGACGCAGCGGTGATTCCTTTTCCAAGACCGGAAACAACACCTCCTGTAACAAATACATATTTTACTGCCATTATAGTTCCTCCTTTGGTTTTGTATAAAAAAGTGCGGAAAACAAACGGGATCTCTGCTTCATTCCTGAAACTGTCCTGTTGTTCTAAAAAAGAGTACAGTTCAACCACAGCCTGCAGAGCCGCCTCGCTGCGGCCTGATTTAAAATGCATATGATTGAACTGTATGAAATAAATACTTTCTAAGTATACACCTGATCAGGGAAAAAATACAGAATTTTTTTCAGTCGCAGTACAGATTTTTCATCAGTCTGCTGTCCGGAAATCTGAAAACAGGACAGAAGATGTCCATCTTACAGATAAATACGGAAGTTCCTGACGTGATTAGTGATAAAGGCAGGAATGTTCGTAAACTGCCTCGCAGGTCAGCTGCACACCGAGCTTTTTAAAGATTTTGATATCCACGTCAGAGAGCATAACAGATGTATGTGCCTGGCATCCGTTCAGTTTGGGCAGCTGAGAGAGGGCCAGTCTTGCGTCCGGGCTGTCCGCTGCGCTGGCAGAGAGGGCGATCAGCACTTCATCTGTGTGGAGACGGGGATTTTTACTCTTCAGATAATCCACCTTCAGTTTCTGGATCGGCTCAATGGACTGCGGGGAAATAATATGAAGATCATGGTCTATACCGGCAAGCTCTTTTAAAACATTCAGAAGGAGAGCAGCGGAAGCGCCAAGCAGATTGGTGGTTTTTCCTGTAATGATTCTTCCGTCTTCCAGTTCAAGAGCAGCGGCCGGTCCATCAGTTTCCTTTGCACGCTCAATGGCCTTAACAGCCACTTTTCTGTCTTCAACGCTGATTCCTGCCATATTCATAAGAAGTTCGATTTTCTGAGCTTCTTTATCCGAACACTCCCCTTTAAGCAGAGCGTTCAGTGAAGCATAGTAGCGGCGGATGATCTCCTGTCTGGATGCCTCCCGGCATACTTCGTCGTCACAGATACAGTTTCCTGCCATATTCACTCCCATATCTGTAGGCGATTTATACGGACTTTCGCCGTATATTTTTTCAAAGATTGTGTTCAGAACAGGGAAGATTTCCACATCTCTGTTGTAGTTGACCGTGGTTTCCCCATAGGCTTCCAGATGGAAAGGATCAATCATATTTACGTCATTGAGATCTGCCGTAGCCGCTTCATAGGCCAGATTCACCGGGTGTCTCAGGGGCAGATTCCAGATGGGGAATGTCTCGAATTTAGCGTATCCGGCACGGATTCCGCGTTTGTGCTCATGATAGAGCTGGGAAAGGCAGGTTGCCATTTTTCCGCTTCCCGGTCCCGGAGCCGTAATAATTACGAGAGGGCGGGTTGTTTCAATATAGTCGTTTTTCCCGTAACCCTCATCACTGATGATCAGAGGAATATTGGCCGGATATCCGGGAATGATATAGTGGAGATAAACCGGAATATTCAGATTTTCAAGACGATGTTTGAACAAAAGGGCGCTTTCCTGTCCGGAAAACTGAGTAATAACAACACTTCCCACATAGAGGCCCTGCTCCCGGTAGGTTTCCACAAGGCGGAGTACATCTGAGTCATAGGTAATGCCCAGATCTCCGCGGATTTTATTTTTTTCAATATCTTTTGCGCTGATAACAATGACGATTTCAGCCTGGCTGCTCAGTTCCTTAAGAAGACGGAGCTTGCTGTCCGGAGCAAAGCCCGGAAGCACCCGGGAAGCGTGATAATCATCAAAAAGCTTTCCGCCGAATTCCAGGTAGAGCTTATTGTCGAACTGATTGATCCGGCTCCGGATGTGTTCAGACTGCATTTTCAGATATTTTTCATTGTCAAAACCGATTTTCATTTTCATTCTCCATTCCGCATACATAATAACTAACAAAGGATATTTTAAGCATAAAATACTTTCTCAGTATACTATAAAACGCCACTGTTTTACAATATTTTCATAATCTTTTTATTGATTTATGGAAAGCCTGTACTTATAATGGTAATAACGCTGATATGCAAAAAAACAATAGGTTCCGCAGGAGGACGCGGAACAGCGGTTCAGTTTTTTGCGTACCGGCTTTAGTTAATTTCAGGAGGAAGATAATGGATAACCAGAATAAAAAGAACTCCAACAATAACCGGCAGGGGTGGGGGATTATACTGATTACCACTCTGCTGGTCACTTTTGTTGTTATGGGCCTATATTCTTTTATGCGCAGTTCCAGTCCGGAAGAGATCAGCTATGATGAATTCCTGGATCTGGTGGAAGATAAAAAGGTAGAGGAAGTAGAGCTGGGAAGCAACAGAATCTATATTACTCTTACGGACAAAGCCAGGGAGGAAGAAAAAACGGACAAAGGCGGCGGAGGAGGAATCACCGGTATTTTCGGACAGATTCAGAGCCAGGCCGGCGGCGACGGGGAGAGTGATCCGGATTATTATACCGGGTATGTCAGTGACGACAGACTTCCCGAGATTCTGGACAAGGCTGGCGTGAAGTTCTCCGGTGAAGTGCCGGATACCGCAGGCTCTCTGATTTTTGAAATTGTTGTAACAGTGATTCTGCCGATTATTCTTCTTGTCGTTCTTTTCAGCTTCCTTATGAGGAAGATGACAAAAGGCGGCGGCATGATGGGGATTGGCAAGAGTAATGCAAAAATGTACATGGAGAAGGAAACCGGCGTTACCTTTCAGGATGTGGCCGGCCAGGATGAGGCCAAGGAGTCTCTTCAGGAAGTGGTGGATTTCCTTCATAATCCGGGAAAATACAGCGGAATCGGCGCAAAACTTCCCAAAGGAGCCCTTCTTGTGGGACCTCCGGGAACCGGAAAAACCCTGCTGGCAAAAGCGGTGGCAGGAGAAGCGAAAGTGCCGTTCTTTTCTCTTTCCGGTTCTGCTTTTGTGGAGATGTATGTAGGTGTGGGCGCATCCCGTGTACGTGATCTGTTCAAGCAGGCACAGCAGATGGCGCCGTGTATTGTGTTTATCGATGAGATTGATGCAATCGGAAAAACACGTGATACAGTCATGGGCGGCAATGACGAGAGAGAACAGACCCTGAACCAGCTTCTTGCGGAGATGGATGGGTTTGATACGAATAAGGGACTTCTGATTCTTGCAGCGACAAACCGGCCGGAAATCCTGGATCCTGCCCTTCTGCGCCCGGGACGGTTTGACAGACGGATTATTGTAGACAAGCCGGATCTGAAAGGACGTGTGGATGTTCTGAAGGTTCATGCCAAAGACGTGCGTATGGATGAGACAGTCGATCTGGAGGCCATTGCTCTGGCTACGTCAGGAGCAGTAGGTTCTGATCTGGCCAACATGATCAATGAGGCTGCGATCAATGCTGTAAAGCACGGCAGACAGGTGGTAAGCCAGCAGGATCTTTTTGAAGCCGTAGAAGTTGTTCTTGTGGGAAAAGAAAAGAAAGACCGCATTATGAGCAAAGAGGAAAGAAGGATTGTTTCCTATCATGAAGTGGGACATGCGCTTGTGACAGCACTTCAGAAGAACACAGAGCCGGTACAGAAGATTACGATTGTTCCCAGAACTATGGGAGCGCTCGGCTATGTTATGCAGACGCCGGAGGAAGAAAAGTTCCTTAATACCAAGAAAGAACTGGAGGCGATGATTGTTGTCGCTCTGGGCGGAAGAGCCGCAGAGGAGATCGTATTTGACACGGTGACAACCGGAGCGGCCAATGATATTGAACAGGCCACCAAGATTGCAAGAGCAATGATCACCCAGTATGGTATGTCGGACCGGTTCGGACTGATGGGGCTTGAGTCTGTTCAGAATAAGTATCTGGACGGCCGGGCGGTTCTCAACTGCGGAGATGCTACCGCTGCGGAAATTGACGAAGAAGTAATGAAGATGCTCAAGAGCGCTTATGCTGAGGCAAAACGCCTGTTGAGCGAGAACAGGGAAGCTCTGGACAGGATCGCCGCTTTCCTGATAGAAAAGGAGACAATTACTGGAAAAGAGTTCATGAAGATTTTCCGCGAGGTCAAAGGGATCCCTGAGCCGGAAGAAGGCCAGGGAGAAAAGACCCAGAAGGAGCGGATTGTTATGAAGCCTGTGAAAAAGGAAAATCCGGCAGAGAAGCCGGAGCCTGGGGAAGCTGTTTCTGAAAACGCCGGCGGAGAAACCGGGACAAAGGGGGAGGATCCGTCCGATCCGATGGTGTAGCAGAAACGCTGGAATCTGAATAGAAAAATCTTTAAACAGTCAGGGGTTCTTCCGTTATCGGAGGAACCCCTGACTGTGTTTCTCCCCCTTTTATTCCCTTGCCAGAAACCAGGGAGAAAGGTATAATAAAACACATGGAAAACAATAATTTTGATATACAGGAAGAACTGAAAAAACTTCCGGCCAGACCGGGAGTTTATATCATGCATGATGAAAAAGACCATATCATTTATGTTGGTAAGGCAATCAGCCTGAAAAACCGGGTCCGCCAGTATTTTCAGGCCAGCAGAAACAAGGGAATCAAGATCGAGCAGATGGTAACTCATATCCGGCGGTTTGAATATATTGTAACGGACTCGGAGCTGGAGGCGCTTGTTCTGGAATGCAACCTGATTAAGGAGCATCATCCGAAGTATAATACAATGCTTATGGATGATAAGACGTATCCGTTTATTAAGGTGACCACAGGAGAGGCGTTTCCCAGAGTGGTTCTGTCGCGGAAGATGCTCAAAGACAAGGCAAAGTATTTCGGCCCTTATACAAGTTCCCAGGCTGTCCGGGATACCATTGATCTGATTCATAAACTGTACCATCTAAGGAGCTGTAACCGGAGTCTGCCAAGAGATATCGGGAAGGAGCGTCCTTGCCTGAACTATCATATTAAGCAGTGCAATGCTCCCTGCCAGGGATATATTTCTCAGGAGGAATACGGTAAATCAGTCAATGAAGTGCTGCGGTTCCTGAACGGACATTATGAAACAGTTCTCGGGGAGCTGGAGGAGAAAATGAATGCAGCATCCGAGGCTCTGGAATTTGAACGCGCCATCGAATACCGGGAACTTATCAGCAGTGTAAAGAAAGTGGCACAGAAACAGAAAATTACAGATTCCAGCGGAGAAGACAGAGACATACTGGCTGTGGCTTCGGAAGAAGAAGATGCGGTAGTGCAGGTATTTTTTATCCGGGGCGGCCGTCTGATCGGGAGAGATCATTTTTATCTGCGGATCTCAAAAGGAGAGAGCGCTTCAGAAATCCTGAACAGCTTTGTGATGCAGTATTATGCAGGAACACCCTTTATTCCTTCGGAATTGATGCTGCAGGACGAGGTGGAAGACCGGGAGCTTCTGGAGGAATGGCTCAGCTCGAAACGGGGCCAGAAGGTATCGCTTAGAGTTCCGAAGAAAGGAACAAAGGAGAAACTGGTCGAGCTGGCACGGGAAAATGCACGGCTGGTTCTTTCCAAAGACAAGGAGCGACTGAAAAGAGAGGAAGGGCGTACGATTGGCGCAGTAAAGGAGATTGCCGCGCTTCTTGATCTGGAAGAAATTGTCCGTATGGAAGCTTATGATATTTCCAATACCAATGGATTTGAATCCGTCGGATCTATGGTGGTTTATGAGCGGGGGAGACCCAAGAGAAATGATTACCGTAAATTTAAAATCCGGGGAATTCAGGGCGCTGATGATTACGGAAGTATGAGAGAGGTGCTGACACGCCGCTTTACACATGGACTCAAAGAGCGGGAAGAAAATGTGGAACTGGGAAAATTCACATCCTTTCCGGATCTGATCATGATGGACGGAGGAAAAGGACAGGTTAATGTGGCGCTTCAGGTGCTGGATGAGCTGCATCTCAGGATTCCGGTATGCGGTATGGTAAAAGACGATCATCACCGTACCCGGGGATTATACTATCAGAATGAAGAGATACCGATTGACCGGTCTTCGGAAGCGTTCCGTCTGATAACCCGGATACAGGATGAAGCACATCGTTTTGCCATAGAGTATCACAGACAGCTTCGCGGAAAGGGTCAGGTGCATTCCATTCTGGATGATATTGACGGAATCGGTCCTGCCAGGAGAAAAGCACTGATGCGGCATTATACCAGTCTGGATGACATCCGCAAGGCAACGGTGGAGGAGCTTGCCGGGATTCCTTCCATGAACGAAAAAGCGGCTGAATCGGTGTACAAGTTTTTTCATTAGTGCTATAATCGACCTGAGTATAACGCTATAATGAAGAGAAAGAAATCGAATAATAAAAAGGAGAAAAACCAATGGGACATGGTGTTAAGTTGACGGAAATCGTGGAGAAGATGGATCTGAAAAATCTTACTCCGAAAGTAGAACTTGCAGGCCGGGAAGTAAATGTACCGGATGTAAACAGACCTGCTCTGCAGCTGGTCGGTTTTTTCGATCACTTTGATTCGAACAGAGTGCAGATTATCGGAAATGTAGAGTACAATTATCTTAAAACTCTTACAGAAGACGTAAAAACAAAAGTTTATCATGAGCTTCTTGAATATAAACTTCCCTGTGTTATATTCAGTAAAAGTCTGCAGCCGGACGAAATTTTTCTCGATCTGGCAGAGCAGCATGACGTTCCTGTCTTTAATACAGCAAACAGGACATCTGCCTTTACGGCAGAGCTGACCCGCTGGCTGAATGTAAAGCTTGCCCCCTGTATTTCGATTCACGGTGTGCTTGTGGATGTATATGGTGTTGGTGTTCTGATTATGGGTGAGAGCGGTATCGGAAAAAGCGAGGCGGCTCTGGAACTGATTAAGCGAGGACACCGCCTTGTAACAGACGACGTGGTGGAAATCCGCAAGGTCAGCGATGATACGCTTGTGGGATCAGCACCGGATATTACCCGGCATTTTATTGAACTCCGCGGCATCGGCATTGTGGATGTTAAATCCATGTTCGGTGTACAAAGCGTAAGAGATACACAGAATATCGATCTTGTTATTACCCTGGAAGACTGGGACAGAGACAAGGAATATGACAGACTGGGACTGGAAGAGGAGTATACAGAATTTCTCGGCAATAAGGTGGTCTGCCACAGTATTCCTATCCGCCCGGGCCGGAATCTGGCCATTATTGTTGAGTCTGCAGCAGTAAACCACAGACAGAAACAGATGGGCTATAATGCAGCTCAGGAGCTTTACAAGAGAGTTCAGGAAAATCTCATAAAAGCAAAAAAATAATAGATGAAGAGTAGGAGGAAGTGGAAGATGAAATATTGTTTCGGCGTGGACATCGGAGGAACAACAGTAAAGCTCGGACTGTTCGAAGCAGAAGGCACGATTGTGGACAAATGGGAGATTGCCACCGATATTTCAGATGAAGGATCAGCAATTCTTCCGGATGTAGCTGCTTCTGTCGGAAAAAAGATAGAAGAGCATCAGATTGATAAAACCGATATTATCGGAATCGGTGTCGGTGTTCCCGCCCCTGTAACTTCCGACGGCGTTGTGAATGGAAGCGCCAATCTTGGATGGAAATATAAGGAAGTTAAGCGGGAACTGGAAGAACTGTCGGGACTCAAGACTGTGGTCGGGAATGATGCAAATGTAGCCGCTCTTGGAGAAATGTGGAAAGGCGGCGGCGCCGGAGAGACAAATATGATTATGGTAACGCTGGGAACCGGAGTCGGCGGCGGAATTATCATTGATGGAAAGATCCTGGTCGGGGCTACCGGAGCCGGAGGAGAGATCGGCCATATCTGTGTTAATTATGATGAAACAGATCACTGTGGCTGCGGAAACTGCGGCTGTCTGGAACAGTATGCCTCTGCTACCGGCATTGTAAAGCTGGCCAAAAAGAAACTGGACCGGGAAATGCGTGCAACAATTCTTAAGAAAGAAGATGTAACCGCCAAAGACGTATTTGACGCAGTAAAAGCCGGAGACGAAGTGGCGGATGAGATTGCAGTAGAATTTGGAAGATATCTGGGATATGGACTGGCAAATCTTGCAGCGGTATGTAATCCTTCTGTATTTGTAATTGGGGGAGGCGTATCAAAAGCAGGAGAAGTGCTGATACCATACATACAGAAGCCATATCTGGAACGCGCCTTCTTTGCTGACAGACAGGTGAAATTCGTCCTTGCGAAGCTGGGAAACGATGCAGGAATATGCGGGGCTGCAAAACTGGTAATGGATGACTGAATTTGAATTTGTGGGTGAAGAGAACTTCCGCCGGGGAGTCCGGGTATGGTGCCGGAGAGCACGCTTTCGCTCGGAACGCGGCGCAGCGGTACATAAGAGCGCAAAGGACGCGCTCTAAGTGCCGGCGCCGCTTTACGGCTCCCCATCACCATACCCGGACTCCCCGGCTGCGTTTCTACACTCACAATTTCAAATTCAAAGAAGAAGAAACGAAGGCAGAACTTTAGCGGCTGATACAAGACTGTATTCTGTACTGCTGTTTGAAAGTAGGGATTTTTCCTGTTTCAAAAGCAGAAATCAGATAAACTGTCAGTAGCTGTCGGAAAAGTTCTGCCTTTTTTTGTTTATTGAATTTGAATTTCTCTGTGATGGTGCCGGCTGGATGAGAGCAGAAAATACTTTGTATACAGATGGCAGGATGCGCCTTTCGGAGAGCGGATGAGGAGATTTTGGGCGACCTTGGAGCAGAATTTAGTAAAACAAAAACCCTGGATGCAGGCGTCAGGATTTTCAATGGAGCTGTCCGAGCGGAACGCGAGTTTCCATTGAAAATCCTGTTTTTAGCCTGTATCCGGGGTTTTGTTGTTTTACTTATTCTGCGGAACGGAGATCAAAATCTCCTCGGCCGCTCTACGAATACGATTTCTGTTTCCTCTGTATCCAAGTATTTTCGTACCTTCTCCAGTCCCATGTCCCAGATAAATTCAAATTATCCTCCGTTATTCTGTCCCGAGGTATCGGGCTGTGTCGGCTGTGTCGGCTGCGTCGGTTCAGATGGTTCCGTTGTATCCGACGGTTCCGACGGTTCTGTTGTATCCGACGGCTTCTGCGTGTTATTGTTATTGCTGTCAGAATTATTCGTGTTGCTGTCGGAATTACTGTCATTGTTATTTTTATTGGAATTACTGTCGCTGTTGTCGTCTTTATCGTCATTATCGGTCGTCTGGGGAGCTGTGCTTCTGTGACCGGGACAGCTCTGTGTAGGTACAGTATCCACGTCGAAGTATTCTGTAACGGAAGGACAGCCGCTCACTGCAAGCAGTCCTGTCTGTGTGCAGAGCGTCTTTCTGACAACAGTAGTCGGTATTTCGAAATCCTTGTCTTCCAGATCCTCATGAACGCGATCCATAATATTTTTCCAGAGCGTCTCACGCCAGCTGGCATTCATGCCCTCCATGGATTTATTGTCGTCATATCCGCCCCAGACACCTGCGGTGTAGTAAGGAGTATATCCGACAAACCATAAGCTGGTGCTGTCATCTGTTGTACCGGTTTTTCCGGCGGCAGTCATTCTGTCCAGTCTTGCCGGAGTACCAGTTCCCTTGGTTACAACATCTTCCATAGCGCTTGTCAGAAGATAGGCGGTGGACTCCTTGATTACTCGGTGAGTATCCGGCGAGGTGTTATCAAGAAGAACATTGCCGTCATGGTCAAGAACTTGCGTGTAAAATGTAGGCTCTGTGTATTCTCCGCCGTTTGCGATTGAAGCGTATGCTGCGGTCATCTCAAGGTTATATACTCCGCGGGTAATACCTCCAAGAGCGGTAGACTGGGCGATATCCGTATAGCCCGGATAGTTTTTGTCTGTTCCGTCAACAAGAGTTGTGAATCCGAAATTCAGGAGATATTCATATCCTTTTTCCAGTCCCACCGTTTCGGTAAGAGTTCTGACCGCACATACATTCATGGAATGTTCAATTGCGTAACGGACAGAAGCGCTTCCGATATATTTTCCGTCCCAGTTGCGCACCGGCTTGCCGTTTGTATAATTATACGGAGTATCTTCGATTCTCGTTGCAAGCGTCATCCCGCATTCGTTCAGCCCCGGCGCGTAGGTAGATACGATCTTAAAAGCTGATCCGGGCTGCTTGGTTGAATCTGTAGCACGATTCAGTGAACGGCTGCTCTTTTTCTTGCCCCGTCCGCCGACAATCGCTTTCACCTGTCCGGTGTACTGGTCCATAACGACTACGGATGTCTGAGGCTGAAGAGTGATTTCAAGGTTTTCATCCACCTGATCCCCGGCTTCTGTGTCAATATTCAGCGTACTCTTGTATTCTTCTACGGCAGCAAGTGCTTCATCCTCCGAACTGAATACGGTAGGATTGCTGTCGTTGTGCGCCTTTTCAATATAGGCGGCAAGCTGCTCCTTGCTGTAGTTCTCTGAAGTTCCGTCAGCCCTGTGGATGGTCAGCGCATATTCAATACCGTACTCGGTTATTGTAAGGTATTGGCCGACATCAGCTACTTCTTCATCGCAGATCTTCTGTATGGCGGAATCCTGAGTAGACTGAATCGTAAGACCTCCGCTGTAAAGCAGATTATAGGCCTGGGTCTCAGTATAGCCTTTTTCATCAATCAGATCCTGAATGACATCATCAATCACGGCATCTACAAAATAGGAATAAGGCTCAGAGTCGTTGGTGGATGCGGCAGTCTGCAGAATGCGGTCATAGACCGGGTCTGCTATTGCTTCGTCGTATTCATCCTGCTTAATCCAGCCCTGTTCCAGCATATTGTCCAGTACCTGTTTCCTTCTTTTCTCATTCGCATCCGGATGAGTTACCGGGTCGTATCCGGTAGGATTCTGAGTAATGGCTGCAATAACTGCACATTCAGAAAGGGTCAGGTCAGACACATCTTTGTTGAAGTACCGGGTAGCAGCAGTCTGAACGCCCAGACAGCCCTGCCCGAGGTTGATTGTATTCATATAGGCTTCCAGGATTTCTTCCTTGCTCATTTCTTTTTCAATCTGAAGGGCAAGGTACTGCTCCTGGAGCTTTCGCTCTATCCGGTCATACAATGTCTTTTCGCTTACAAAGTTAGGAAAGACATTGTTTTTGATCAGCTGCTGGGTAATGGTGCTGGCACCTTCTGAAAAGTGAAAGCCATTGGTTATTCCCACCACGCCTGCACGCAGGATACCCTGCAGGTCAATTCCGTTATGTTCATAAAAACGCTCGTCTTCAATTGCTACAAAGGCATGAGCAAGATATGTGGGAATCTCATCATAGGATCTGAATACGCGGTTGGAGTCGGAATCCTTCAGGGTTTCTATTTCAGTACCATCCTGATCCACGATTGTAGTTGTATATCCCTTTGGCATAATGTCTTCTGCCGTTACATTCGGCGTGTTTTCTATGATTCTCTTGGCAAGAATCGCGCCTCCGATAACACATATGACTGCAAGCAGCAGTATACATATAACAAGTGCCTTGAAAAATCGGACACCGACGCGTTTTTTCTTCATTCTCTTTTTGGAAGAGATCTGGTTCTTTCTTCTCGAAAGATTCTGTTTCCCGTAATTCACGAATAGTATCCTCCTTTTATAACTCTTATGATTATAGCAAATATACTCTTTTAAATAAAGAAGAAAATAAAAACTTCATATTTTGTCCGGGAAAAATTAAGAAAATTTTTATTTTGGGCCGGGAATGAATCGAAAGGACAGTTTTGTGCAGATCAGATCCGTGCCTGCTTATAACTTGTGGATCGGATCTGTGTCTGGTATAGTAGAAAGAAAAACAGAAGAGGAGCGAATTATGGACAGTTATTCTACTGTTTATACAGCAGGAACCGGGGAGATTGTAGAAAAAAAATCCCGGTTTATTGCACAGATTTTTCCGGTTTCTTCAGAGGAAGAGGCGTTTTCTTACCTGGAGGCCGTGAAAAAAGAATACTGGGATGCAAGACACCATTGCTGGGCCTATATCATCGGACGGAATCCCGGTTCTGAGCGAATGAGTGATGACGGGGAACCGGCAGGCACAGCCGGAAAGCCTATACTGGAAGTGCTCAGAGGAAAAGGGCTGACAGATGTATTTGCTGTTGTAACCAGATATTTTGGAGGGACACTTCTGGGAACCGGCGGACTGGTCAGAGCCTATTCGGGGGCAGTGTCAGAGGGGCTTGCACATACGGAGATTATTACCAGGATCCGCGGCATAAAACTTATGATCAACACAGATTATACGGGAGTCGGGAAAATACAGTATCTGCTGGGGCAGAAAAAAATTACGGTTCTTGACAGCGTTTATACAGATAAAGTGACATTTTTTGTTCTTGTTCCGGAAGACGGGGAAGAAAATCTGAAAAAGGAACTGCTGGAAGCAACATGCGGCCAGGTACTTATGGAAGCGCAGTCCCGGTGCTGGTTTGCGCGTACGAAAGAGGGCATACAGCTGTGGAAAGAAGAGAAGAAGGGGTGATTCCCGGATGGGAACCGCCCCTTCTGTGGTATCTGTGTACCGTATGGAACCGGTACAGAATATGCTGACTTATGAAAATTCCGGCTCAATCAGACCGAAGGAGCCATCTTTCCGTTTATAGACTACATTGACCTCATCCGTTTCAGCATTGGAAAATACAAAAAAGCTGTGTCCGAGAAGTTCCATCTGAAGGCAGGCGTCTTCCGGATACATAGGCTTAACGCCGAAACGTTTTGTACGTACGATACGTATCTCATCGTCTTCCGGAGATTCGTCTTCAGAATCAATAAATTCCTTTTTGATTCCGCCTGCCGACACTGCAGATGTGGGATGTCCCTGACTGCGGGCCACCAGCTTGTTTTTGTATTTGCGAAGCTGGCGTTCAATGACTTCTTCTACAAGATCGATAGATACATACATGTCGCTGCTTGCCTGCTCAGAGCGGATGATGTGTCCTTTTACGGGAATCGTGACTTCGATTTTCTGCCGTCCTTTTTCCACGCTGAGCGTTACAATGATTTCTGTTTCAGGAGTGAAATACCGTTCAAGCTTTCCTAATTTCTGTTCGATAGCATCCTTTAATCCGGAGGTTACCTCAATGTTTTTTCCGCTGATAATAAAATTCATGCTGCTCAACTCCTTTGTTCATATTTGACATAAACAGACAAAAAAACTCTGTTTACATTATAGAAATATTATAACATGGAACTGTATTAATGTATAGAATGAATCAACAGAACGAAGATTTTTTTGAGGGGCAGAGAAAAGAACAGCGGCGCGGACAGAGAAAAAGGCTGCTCCGCTTTTATGAATCTGAATTTCATAAAAGCGGAACAGCCCTGAACGTCTAGTTTTTCATAGCGCTTCTTTTGCGCATCCTGGAATCCAGGATCTTTTTGCGGATACGCAGAGATTTCGGTGTTACCTCCAGGAGTTCGTCTGTGTCGATAAAGTCAAGAGCCTGCTCCAGGCTGAGAACTTTGGGCGGTGTGAGCCGCAGAGCTTCATCCGCGCTGGAAGAACGGGTATTGGTTAAATGTTTTGTCTTACATACATTCAGTTCGATGTCTTCCGCCTTTCCATTCTGGCCGATCACCATTCCGGCATAGACTTTTTCTCCCGGACCAATGAACAGTGTGCCGCGCTCCTGTGCGCTGTACAGACCGTATGTGACAGATTCTCCTGTCTCAAAAGCAATAAGGGAACCCTGTTTACGGTATTGAATATCTCCTTTGTACGGCGCATAGCCGTCGAAGCTTGTATTCAGAATTCCGTTTCCTTTTGTGTCGGTCAGGAATTCTCCCCTGTAACCGATCAGCCCGCGGGACGGGATAGAGAATTCCAGGCGGGTATATCCTCCGTTGGAAGCACCCATATTGCGCAGTTCGCCTTTTCTCTGCCCGAGTTTTTCGATTACGACTCCGGTAAATTCGTCCGGAACGTCAATGTATGCGATTTCCATTGGCTCCAGCTTTTTCCCGTTTTCATCCGTTTTATAAAGGACTTCTGCTTTGCTGACCGCAAATTCGTATCCCTCTCTACGCATATTCTCAATCAGTACAGAGAGATGCAGCTCTCCACGGCCGGATACTTTGAAGCTGTCTGTATTGTCCATTTCCTCCACACGCAGGCTCACATCTGTGTTCAGCTCACGGAAGAGACGGTCGCGCAGATGACGGGAAGTTACATATTTCCCTTCCTGACCGGCAAAGGGGCTGTCGTTTACAATAAACTGCATGGCGATGGTGGGCTCTGAGATTTTCTGGAAAGGAATAGGCTCCGGATTCTCCGGGGAGCAGAGCGTGTCGCCGATTGAAATATCCGAGATACCGGAAATGGCTACAATTGATCCGATCGTAGCTTCCTTTACTTCAACTTTATTCAGACCGTCAAACTCATAGAGACGGCTGATTTTTACTTTTTCCTTTTTATCCGGATCGTGATGGTTGACGAGCACCATTTCCTGGTTTACTGCGATTGTACCATTATCCACTTTACCGATTCCGATGCGTCCCACATATTCATTGTAGTCGATTGTACTGATCAGAACCTGGGTGGGCGCTTCCGGATCCCCTTCGGGAGCGGGAATATAGTCAAGGATTGTTTCGAAAAGGGGCTTCATATCTTTTTCTTCATCTGAAAGATCCAGAACTGCTACGCCCGCTTTTGCCGAAGCGTAAACAAAGGGACATTCCAGCTGCTCGTCTGAAGCGCCGAGGTCGATAAAAAGCTCCAGCACTTCGTCAATTACCGCATCCGGACGCGCTTCCGGGCGGTCGATCTTATTAATGCATACAATAACCGGCAGGTTCAATTCCAGCGCCTTGCGGAGAACGAATTTGGTCTGTGGCATAGCGCCTTCAAAAGCATCCACTACGAGGATGACACCGTTTACCATTTTCAGAACACGTTCTACTTCACCGCCGAAATCTGCATGGCCCGGGGTGTCGATAATATTGATTTTTACACCTTTATAGTGGACGGCAGTATTTTTGGAGAGACTGGTGATTCCTCTCTCCCTTTCAATGTCATTGGAATCCATAACGCGTTCTGCGACTTCCTGATTTTCACGGAATACGCCGCTCTGCTTCAGAAGTTCGTCGACCAGAGTGGTTTTCCCGTGGTCTACATGAGCAATGATGGCGATATTTCTTATATCTTCACGTTTTGTCTTCATATTTAACACTCTTTTCCTTCAATGTATAATAATTTCTGTATCATGCCTGTGCCGGGTGCTGAATTTCATGTAAGCGCCGGCCGGCATAATGACTGTAACTTTTTTATTTTATCACATTTATTTTTTTTTACAAGATGTGGATTTTCGTGTCTGTTTTACGGGATGTCTGTCCGGCGGCGGCAAGAGAAATATGTCGAACGGTTTTTTGATTTCCTCGTTCTAATCCTTTCTGCCGCCTCATACATTTAGTAGTGACTCAAAAATACCGAAAAGAGGAAGGGAGAACTACAAATTATGTCAGATAAGATTATTGAGAACAATCAGGTAACGGTCATTGGAGAGGTGGTATCAGAGTTTACATACAGCCACGAAGTATTCGGAGAAGGCTTTTATATGGTCGATATCCTGGTAAAGAGGCTGAGCAGTTCCAACGACAGGATTCCTGTCATGGTATCGGAACGCCTGATCGACGTAACGGAGGATTACAGAGGCGAGTGCATTATGGTCTCCGGACAGTTCCGGTCCTATAACCGGCATGAGGAACAGAAAAACCGTCTGGTGTTATCTGTGTTCGCAAGAGAGATCGAGTTTATTGATGAGGAGCCGGACGGCGCCAGAACAAATCACATTCTTCTGGAAGGATATATGTGTAAACGCCCGGTGTACAGGAAAACACCGCTGGGGAGAGAAATTGCGGATCTTCTGCTTGCAGTAAACCGTCCGTATGGAAAATCCGATTATATCCCCTGTATCTGCTGGGGAAGAAATGCCCGGTATGCTTCCGGATTTGACGTGGGAGAACATGTGAGAATTCTGGGACGGATTCAGAGCAGAGAGTATGTGAAGAAACTCTCGGAGACAGAGACGGAGACCCGTACGGCCTATGAGGTCTCGGTGAGCAAACTGGAGTGCCTTGAGGACTGAACAGGAGTGCGGCGGCAGCCGGATGCGGGAAGAATAAATGGATATCATATATTGAGATAACCTCTCAAATGTGATATCCTTTTTTTATAATTTGTGTTTTATTTCAGAATGCAGAAATAGAGAGGAGAAAGACAATGATAAAAATACTGATGCATGGATGCAACGGAAAAATGGGAAGAATGATTACAGAGATTGTAAAAAATGATGAAAATGCTGTTATTTCTGCAGGTGTGGATACCTATACAGAGGTCCCGAATGATTATCCGGTGTTTGACTCCCTGGAGAAATGTGATGTGGATACGGATGTTGTGATTGATTTTTCAAACGCCGGAGCAGTGGATAGTCTTCTTGACTATTGCGTGGAGAAAAAACTGCCGGTTGTGCTGTGTACAACAGGACTTTCAGAGGAACAGCTGAAAAAAGTAAATACTGCTTCACAGCAGATTCCGGTTCTTAAATCTGCAAATATGTCTGTTGGAATCAATCTTCTGCTGAAACTTCTTGCAGAGGCGGCAAAGGTTCTGGGACCGGCCGGTTATGATATTGAACTGGTAGAGCGTCACCACAATCAGAAAGTAGACGCACCCAGCGGTACTGCACTGGCGCTGGCGGATTCCATCAATGCGTCTCTTGACAACAAATATACTTATGTATACGACAGAAGCCAGGTGAGAAAGAAAAGGGAAAAGAATGAGATCGGGATCTCTGCAGTCAGAGGGGGAACCATTGTAGGAGATCACGAAGTGATCTTTGCCGGTACGGACGAGGTTATTGAGTTTAAACACAGCGCTTATTCCCGGAGTGTATTTGGAAAGGGAGCAGTGGAGGCTGCCAAATTTCTGGCGGGACAGGAACCGGGAATGTATGATATGGGAGATGTGATTCGCTTTTAATTATAGTTTATGTTTATAAAGGAGAGAAAGAATGAGGGATCTGGAAACAAGATATCTGGAACGGCTGTCAGATCTGTATCCCACCATTGCGTCTGCTTCTACAGAAATCATTAATCTTCAGGCGATTCTGAATCTGCCGAAAGGAACGGAACATTTCCTGACAGATATTCACGGGGAATATGAAGCTTTTTCCCATGTTCTCAAGAACGGATCGGGCGCCGTCAGAAAAAAGATTGATGAAGTCTTCGGCAATACCATGAGCGCCAGAGATAAAAGAACGCTTGCAACCCTGATTTATTATCCGAAGGCAAAGATGGACATTATCAAAAAGACCGAGACAAATATGGAGGACTGGTACAGGGTGCACCTGTATCTCCTGATTGAAGTAAGCAAACGGGCTGCCAGCAAATATACCAGATCAAAAGTAAGAAAAGCGCTGCCGAAGGATTTTGCCTATGTGATCGAGGAACTGATTACGGAAAAGGCGGAAGTGCGGGACAAAGAGTCCTATTATAATGAAATTATTTCTACAATTATCCGTATCGGACGGGCGGAAAACTTTATCATTGCTATTTCAGAACTGATTCAGCGGCTGGTTGTAGACCATCTTCATATTGTGGGCGATATCTATGACAGGGGGCCGGGGCCGCATATTATCATGGACAAGCTGATGGCCTATCATTCTCTTGATATTCAGTGGGGCAATCATGATGTGGTGTGGATGGGTGCAGCTGCCGGACAGAGAGGCTGTATTGTCAATGTAATCCGGATCTGTGCCCGGTACGGCAATCTGGATATACTGGAAGATGGATACGGGATCAATCTTCTTCCGCTGGCAACCTATGCCATGCGGGTGTACGGAGATGATCCATGTGTATGCTTTAAGCTTAAGGGCACTTCCGATACAGCGGCCAGCGATTCTGAAGAAATGCAGATGAATCTGAGAATTCACAAAGCAATCTCTGTACTTCAGTTTAAAGTTGAAGGCAAGATTATTCAGAGACGGCCGGAGTTCCATCTGGAAGACCGGGCCATGCTTCACCGTATTAATTATGAGAAAGGGACGATCACCCTTGAGGGAAAGGAATATCCTCTTTCGGATACCAATTTTCCCACGGTTGATCCGGAGGATCCGTACCGTCTGACCCCGGAAGAAGAAGAAATCATGAACCGGCTGGAACATGCTTTTGTAAACTGTGAAAAACTGCAGCAGCATATGCGGTTCCTTCTTACAAAAGGCGGACTGTATAAGGTGTATAATGACAACCTGCTCTATCATGGATGCGTGCCGCTCAATGAGGACGGAAGCCTGAAAGATGTGGAGATTTATGGAAAAACATACCGGGGAAAAGAACTTTATGATGTTCTGGACAGCTATGTCAGGAAAGGCTTTTTTGCCCTGGATGAGAAAGAAAGACAGGCTGGAAAAGATATTATGTGGTTTATCTGGCTGCATCCGGATTCACCGCTGTTCGGAAAAAATAAGATGGCAACGTTTGAGCGCTGCTTTCTGGAAGATGCACAGACTCATATTGAGAAAAAGAATCCCTACTATTTCCTGCTTGAAAATGAGAAGGTAATTGACAGTATTCTACGGGAGTTCGGCCTGGATCCGGAAAAAGCGCATATTGTAAACGGGCATGTGCCGGTAAAAAGGAAGGACGGAGAAAGCCCCATCAAATGCGGCGGAAAGGTAATGGTAATTGACGGAGGATTTTCAAAGGCGTATCAGAAGGAAACCGGAATTGCGGGATACACACTGATTTACAATTCCTATGGTCTCCGCCTTGTGGCGCATGAGCCGTTTGAATCGACAGAAGCTGCCATTGCCAATGAAAAGGATATTCATTCGGAAACAACAGTAGTTCAGAGAGTCTATGACCGGTATCTGGTAGGAGATACGGATGCGGGAAGGGAACTGCGGGAACAGATTGCAGATCTGGAACGTCTGCTTGCCGCATACCGGAACGGAGAGATTACAGAAAAGATCTGAGTATTTCAGAGAGACATCACAGGAGGAAGATATGGCGCAGAATTCAGAAAAGGTAACGAATTATCCTCAGGAAGCAGAGACATCAGAACCTCTGAAGATTTATCTGCAGGAGATCGGGCAGATCCCTGTGCTTAGCGAAGAGGAAGAAAAAGAACTGGGCAGAAGGATCGCTCAGGGAGATGAGACGGCAAGAGAACGGCTGGCCGAGGGCAATCTGAAACTGGTCGTATCCCTGGCAAAGCATTATAAAGGAAGAGGAGTCCCGCTTCTGGATCTGATTCAGGAAGGAAATATGGGACTGATGCATGCGGCGGAAAAATTTGACTATCAGAAGGAAAACCGTTTTTCCACTTATGCGGCCTGGTGGATTAAAGAAGCTATGATGCGTGCGATCGATCAGCAGTCCCGGGAAATCCGGGTGCCGGTTCATGTTGCCGAAAATATGAAAAAAGTACAGAAAACCGCCAGAGAACTGCAGCAGACCCTGGGAAGGGATGCCACGCCGGGAGAGATCGCGGCAAAACTGGGGGATAAATCCGAGGAAGATGTAAAGAATATCCTGACCTATCTTCAGAATCCGGTTTCTCTGGAAACACCGGTGGGAGAAACAGGAGAGGACAGCCTGGGCGATATGGTGGAAGACCGGACGGAGAAAACTCCTGAAGAAGCAATGGAACAGATCGTACAGAAAGAGGAAGTGTCGGAGCTTCTGGAATTATTGAATGACCGGGAACGTCAGGTTATCCGGCTGCGGTACGGACTGGATGACGGCAGAACCCATACGCTGGAAGAAATCGGGGAGCAGCTGCATGTGACCAGAGAAAGAGTGCGCCAGATCGAAGCCAGAGCGCTGGAAAAGCTGCGTACAAATGCAGGAAAATGAAAAAATCCCTGTATAAATATTGTAAAAATGCAGATAGTAACAGTACTACAATATTTATGGAAAGGGAGACAATCTTATGAAAAAAATGAAAAAAATTCTGCTGCTGGCTGCCTGTGCTTTTGTCCTTTTCGGAACAACAGCATGCAGCAGCCGGGATAATGCGGATAACGGAGCAGATCAGAGCACGCAGGACCAGAATAAGACTGACAAAAATACGGATAATACAGATGGTGGGAAAAATGATACTATGAATGATGCTACCGGAGGGGACCGGGACGGAGACGGAGTCCTGGACAATGCCGTAGATGATGTGACTGACGGCGTGGATGATGTGACAGATGAGATTACTGACGACGTGGACAAGGCAGCAGATGATCTGACCGAGGACAATGGCCCGCAGAAGGACACGGATAATTCAGATAAAAAGGATTCGAACTGATACTTCCAGCAGACAGAAGGGAATATGGCCAGACAGATCAGGGATCTGTTCTGGCTTTTCGCTTCTGGAGAGCAAGTCTTTGCGGGCAGAACTTTATTTTTGTGAAAAGGAGAAGCATATGAGATTCAGACCCTGTATTGATATACATAATGGAAAAGTAAAACAGATTGTGGGAGGAAGCCTGCGGGATGAAGGAGACAGTGCAAGTACAAACTTCTCTTCAGAAAAAGGAGCAGCTTTTTATGCGGAAATGTACAGAAAAGATCATCTTTGCGGCGGGCATATTATTCTTCTGAATCCTGCTTCCTCAAAATATTATGAAAAGACAAAAGAACAGGCGCTGGATGCGCTGAAAGCGTATCCCGGAGGACTTCAGATCGGAGGAGGTATTACGGCGGAAAATGCTTTGGAATATCTTGTTGCGGGAGCCAGCCATGTAATTGTCACCTCCTATGTTTTTTCGGAAGGGACTTTTCAGAGAGAAAACCTGGAGAAGCTGGTACATACGGTGGGAAAAAAACGGCTTGTTCTTGATCTGAGCTGCAGAAAAAAGGACGATGGTTATTATGTGGTTACGGATCGCTGGCAGAAGTTCACCCGGATGAAAGTAACGCCGGAAACACTGGATCTCCTGGCCGGTTATTGTGACGAGTTTCTCATACACGGGGTTGACGTGGAGGGAAAAGGTTCCGGCATGGAATCGGAACTGGTACAGATGCTCGGACAGTGGAAGGGAATTCCGGTCACCTATGCCGGAGGGATCGGTTCACTTTCGGATCTGGAGGCCTTTCGAAGGGTAAGCGGAGGCAGGCTGGATTTTACGATTGGAAGTGCACTGGATCTCTTTGGAGGAACAATCCCTTATAGTGACGTAAAGAATTTGTTGAATTAGACGGCGGTTAGTGTTAGAATGAAAAACAGAGCGGCGCCCGGGACAACCGGCGGCGCCGAAATTAGTATAAGGAGTTTATTGCTGAATATGGGTATTATAGAGAAAATTTTCGGAACCCACAGTGAAAATGAATTGAAGAGGATCTATCCTATCGTAGACCGGATCGAGGCACTGGAACCGGAGATGAAAGCGCTGTCGGATGAAGAACTCAGGGGAAAGACAAGAGAGTTTAAGGACCGGCTGGAAGAAGGAGAAACTCTGGATGATCTTCTGCCGGAGGCATATGCGGTTGTCCGGGAGGCAGCTTACCGCAGTCTGGGCATGCGCCACTACAGAGTTCAGCTGATCGGCGGAATTATTCTTCATCAGGGAAGAATTGCCGAGATGAAGACCGGAGAAGGAAAGACCCTTGTGTCTACTCTTCCGGCTTACCTGAATGCTCTGGAAGGAAAGGGCGTTCATATCGTTACGGTCAACGACTATCTGGCAAAACGTGACGCCGAGTGGATGGGAAAAGTACACGAGTTCCTGGGGCTGACTGTGGGTGTTGTGCTGAACAGCATGGATAAGAAGGAACGCCGTGCAGCTTACGATTGTGATATTACTTATGTAACAAACAATGAGCTGGGATTTGACTACCTTCGGGACAATATGGTTATTTACAAGGAACAGCTTGTTCAGAGAGGGCTTCACTTTGCGATTATCGATGAGGTTGACTCTGTTCTGATCGACGAGGCGAGAACCCCTCTGATTATTTCCGGCCAGAGTGGAAAATCCACAAAATTATACGAGGCCTGTGATATCCTGGCCCGTCAGCTGGAGCGGGGCGAGGCAAGCGGAGAATTTTCCAAGATGAACGCGATTATGGGCGAAGAGATCGAGGAGACCGGAGACTTTATCGTCAGTGAGAAAGAAAAGACAGTTAATCTGACCGAGGAAGGCGTAAAGAAGGTGGAGAAATTCTTCCACATCGATAATCTGGCTGATCCGGAGAACCTTGAAATCCAGCACAATATTATCCTTGCCCTGCGTGCTCATAACCTGATGTTCAGGGATCAGGACTATGTGGTTACGCCTGAGGGAGAGGTTATGATTGTGGATGAGTTTACCGGACGAATCATGCCGGGACGCCGGTATTCAGACGGACTGCATCAGGCCATTGAGGCCAAGGAACATGTAAAGGTAAAACGGGAAAGCAAGACCCTGGCTACCATTACTTTCCAGAATCTCTTCAACAAATTTGAAAAGAAGAGCGGTATGACAGGTACGGCTCTGACAGAGGAAAAGGAATTCCGTGACATTTACGGCATGGATGTAGTTGAGATTCCCACCAATGTCCCGGTTCAGAGAAAAGACCTGGAAGATGCGGTGTATAAGACGAAAGCAGAAAAATATAAAGCTGTTGTCCAGGCGGTGAAAGATGCACATGCCACAGGACAGCCGGTTCTGGTCGGTACTATTACAATAGAAGTATCAGAACTTCTGAGCAAGATGCTGAAAAAAGAAGGAATTCCGCATAATGTTCTGAATGCCAAATATCATGAGCAGGAAGCAGAGATTGTCGCTGATGCCGGTGTTCATGGTGCAGTGACGATTGCCACAAACATGGCAGGACGTGGTACGGATATCAAACTGGATGATGAAGCAAGAAAAGCAGGCGGTCTGAAAATTATCGGTACGGAACGGCACGAGTCCCGCCGCATTGATAATCAGCTCCGCGGACGAAGCGGACGTCAGGGAGATCCGGGAGAGTCCCGTTTCTATATTTCTCTGGAAGATGACCTGATGCGTCTGTTCGGTTCCGAGCGTCTGATGAGTGTATTCAACGCTCTGGGTGTTGCGGACGGAGAGCAGATTGAGCATAAAATGCTTTCCAGCGCTATTGAAAAAGCACAGAAGAAGATCGAGAACAACAACTTTGGTATTCGTAAAAATCTTCTGGAATACGATCAGGTAATGAACGAACAGAGGGAGATTATTTACGGAGAAAGACGCCGGGTTCTTGACGGCGAGAGCATGCGCGATACGATTTACAATATGATCACAGAATATGTGGAGAATATTACAGATAAGTTCGCATCTTCTGATTTACATGTAGATGACTGGGATATCAACGGACTTGCTCTGACGCTTCATAATGAGATCCCCCAGATGGAAGTTCCATCGGAAGAAGAGTGCAGAAAGATGCACCAGAAGGAACTTAAGCATCTTCTCAAAGAGAGGGCAGTCAAGGCATACGAGGCGAAGGAAGCGGAGTTCCCTGAAGCTGAACAGCTGCGCGAAGTGGAACGTGTTGTTCTTCTGAAAGTCATTGACGCAAGATGGATGGATCATATTGATGATATGGAACAGCTTCGTCAGGGAATCGGTCTTCAGGCATACGGACAGAGAGATCCGCTTGTTGAGTACAAGATGACAGGATATGATATGTTCGGCGCCATGACAAATGCCATCGCGGAGACAACAATCCGCACGCTCTTCCATATCCGTGTAGAACAGAAGGTGGAAAGAGAAGAGGTCGCAAAAGTGACGGGAACAAATAAAGACGAGTCTGCTGTACGGGCTCCGAAGAAACGGGAAGAGAAGAAGATCTATCCCAATGATCCCTGTCCGTGCGGAAGTGGAAAGAAATACAAACAGTGCTGCGGACGCAAGCAGCTCGGTAAGGCGTAAGCCGCTGATGATAGAGAGAAGAAAGAGGTGATTAAGGTGGTTTTACTGGATGAACTGAAGTCAAGACTTAGCGCATACGAAGAACCGCTGAAAGATTTGAGGGATTCACTTTGACCTGGCGTCAAAGAAGTTAAGAATCGAAGAATTACAGAAACGGCTGGAAGAGCCGGGATTCTGGGATGAACCGGAAGTATCCCAGGAAGTAATGAAAGAATTGAAAAATCTGCAGGATTCTGTAGAAGAGATTGAAAAACTGTATTCAGACTATGACGATATGATGCTTCTGATTGAGATGAGCCAGGAAGATGCCGATGAGGATACGGTTCAGGAAATTGAGGAAGAGCTGGAGCAGTTTGAGAAGAAGTTTGAAGAGCTGCGGATCGGCACACTTCTGACCGGGCCCTATGACAAGGATAATGCCATAGTTACCCTTCATGCAGGCGCCGGCGGAACGGAATCCTGCGACTGGGCAGGTATGCTGTACCGTATGTATACCCGGTGGGCTGAGAAAAAAGGTTATGATGTGGAAGTCCTGGATTATCTGGAAGGCGATGTAGCCGGAATCAAAGGGGTAACTTTTGAGGTGAAAGGCGAAAACGCCTATGGATACCTGCGCTCAGAGAAAGGCGTACACCGTCTGGTACGTATTTCGCCTTTCAATGCAGCGGGAAAAAGACAGACTTCATTTGCCTCCTGCGATGTGATTCCGGATATTGAAGAGGATATCGACATTGAAATCAATGATGATGATCTGAAAATCGATACGTACCGGTCAAGCGGCGCAGGCGGACAGCATATCAATAAGACTTCGTCTGCGGTGAGAATTACTCATCTGCCTACAGGAATTGTTGTTCAGTGCCAGAATGAACGTTCGCAGCATATGAATAAAGACAAGGCCATGCAGATGCTGAAGTCGAAACTGTATCTGCTCAAGCAGCAGGAGCAGGCTGAAAAAATGTCCGATATCAGAGGCGAGGTGCGGGAGATTAATTTCGGCAGCCAGATCCGGTCCTATGTGATGCAGCCCTACACTCTTGTGAAGGACCACAGGACCAATGCAGAGGTCAGCAATGTAAACAGTGTAATGGATGGAGGCATTGATCCGTTTATCAATGCATACCTGAGTATGAACGCAGAAGTACAGAAAGGAAAAGAGTGATGGTAAATATAGCGGTAATGGGATATGGCACAGTAGGCTCAGGCGTAGTGGAAGTAATCAATACAAACAGCGCCGTTATCAATCAGCGGGCAGGTGATGAGATCAACATCAAGTATGTCCTGGATCTCCGGGATTTCCCGGGAGACCCGATCCAGGAGAAAATAATTCATGATGTTGATATTATCATTAATGATCCGGAAATCAAGATTGTGGTTGAGGTAATGGGAGGCATTGAGCCTGCATATACCTTTGTAAAACGCTGTCTGGAAGCCGGAAAAAGTGTGGCTACCTCCAATAAGGCGCTTGTGGCAAAACATGGAGCCGAACTTTTATCCATTGCAAGAGAGAGGGAACTGAACTTCCTGTTTGAGGCCAGCGTAGGCGGAGGAATCCCGATTATCCGCGCTTTGAATTCCAGTATGACGGCGGATGTTATTGAAGAGATTACAGGTATTCTTAATGGAACAACCAATTATATGCTTACAAAGATGTTCTATGAAGGCGCCGACTATGACGAAGTACTGAAGGAAGCTCAGGATAACGGCTATGCGGAGCGCAATCCGGAAGCAGACGTAGAAGGATATGACGCCTGCAGAAAGATCGCGATTCTGTCCTCGCTGATATCCGGACAGCAGGTGGATTATGAAGACATCTATACTGAAGGAATTACAAAGATTACAAAACAGGATATGATGTATGCAAAAGAAATGGGAATGACGATCAAGCTTCTTGCTTCAAGCAAGCGTCATAAAGATCATCTCCACGCCATTGTGGCACCGGCTCTCCTTGGAAAAGATCATCCGCTTTATAATATTGATGATGTATTTAATGCGGTTTTTGTGCATGGAAATATGCTTGGAGATGCCATGTTCTACGGCAGCGGAGCCGGAAAGCTTCCTACAGCCAGCGCCGTTGTGGCTGATGTTGTGGATGAGGCAAAACATCTTCACAGAAATATTATGACCATGTGGAAGAGTGAGAAACTTATTCTTGAACCGATTGAAGATACGTGCAAACGTTTCTTTGTGCGTGTGTCCGGAAATGCAGAAGAGATGCAGAAAAAGGTAGAGAGCCTGTTCGGTCCGGTACAGGTTGTAAAAGTACCTGCCCTTGAGAATGAATTCGGCTTTGTGACAGAAGTAATGACAGAAGGAGACTACAGGAAGAAAGCGGAAGAACTTCCCGAGATTCTCCATATGATCCGTATTGAAGAGAGATAACAGGAAGGAATGGAACATGAAATATATCGTAATTTTATGCGATGGAATGGCAGACGAACCGCTTGAAAGCCTGGGAGGCAGAACCCCTCTGGAGGCGGCATGCACACCGGGAATGGACGGACTTGCCGGAAAATCAGAAGTCGGAATGGTACGCACGGTGCCGGAAGGAATGGCGCCGGGCAGCGATACTGCAAACCTTTCGGTAATCGGATACGACCCAAGAAAATATTACTCGGGACGTTCTCCGCTGGAAGCATTGAGCATAGGAGCGGATATGGCGGCGGATGACGTATCTTTCCGGTGCAATCTTGTTACTCTGTCGGAGACGGAAGAAAAGTATGAGGACCGCCATATCCTGGATCACAGTTCCGGCGAGATCAGTACCGCAGAAGCGGCAGAGCTGATGGAAGCGTTAAAGTCGGGGCTGAAGAGAGAAGGATATACCTTTTACACGGGAATCAGTTACCGCCATCTTCTGATTCAGCACAAAGGAAAGGTGGTGGAGCTTACTGCTCCCCATGATATTCTGACGAAGAGAATCGGAGAGTATCTTCCGGAAGATCCGGTGCTGCGGGAGATGATGGTAAAAAGTTATGATATCCTCAAAGATCATCCGGTAAATATAAAACGCCGCGAAGAGGGGAAAAACCCTGCCAATTCCGCATGGTTCTGGGGCGCCGGGACCCGTCCGGCTCTTACCTCCTTCGAAAAGAAAAACGGGGTGAAAGGCGCTATGATTTCTGCGGTGGACCTGCTTAAGGGAATTGCCGTGGGAGCGGAGATGGATAATATTACGGTAGAAGGCGCCAATGGAGGACTGGATACCAATTATGCCGGAAAGGGCCGGGCGGCTGTGAAAGCGCTGACCACAGACGGATATGATTTTGTTTATGTGCATATTGAAGCACCGGATGAAATGGGGCATCAGGGAAGTGCGGAAAATAAGATCCTGGCTATTGAACGGATTGATGAAATGATTGTACGTCCTGTTGTACAGGCATTTCGCGAGGCGGGAATAGATTACAGGATGCTGATTCTTCCGGATCATCCCACTCCTGTCCGGGTCCGGACCCATACCGGGGATCCGGTGCCGTATCTGCTGTATGACAGCACTGCGGACGTGGACGGCCCGGATACATACAGCGAGAAGACAGGAGCACAGACCGGAATTTATGTGGCGGAAGGCTATACGCTGATTTCCCGGCTGCTGGGCAAATAGTTCAGCTGTTTTGACAGAAAGAAAATAAGGAAATAATAAAAAAAGATGGAGGCCGTCCGGTTTTATGCCAAGCCGGATTTATGGCTCCATCTTTTTGATTTTCAGATTTGGTTTTTTCTGTTACCCCGGAAGATCCACACCCAGTACCTTCCGTACCAGACGGCGGTCATCTGCCTCTGCCTTCCGGTAATGGGTAAGCAGATCAAGTTCTTCCTGGGTCAGATAAAGTGTGTCTGCATTTTCAATAATCATACCGCGGAAATAGGGGCCGCGGCTTTCGTTCAGGACTCCGTTTTTTGTGCAGGTCTGTGTAAGCAGCTGCTCCAGAGAGACACCATAGATATCGGCAAGACGGAGCAGCATGCCGATATCGGGAACACGTTTGCCGCGTTCGTAATTGGAGTAAGCCTGCCGTGAGATATTCAGTTTATCGCCAATCTGCTGCTGCGTATAGTTGTAAGCTTTTCTGAGTCTGACCAGATTGTCCGTCAGTTGAACATTTGACACAGCGCACCTCCATTTACAAAAAATTGCTGATATCGTTTTTTCATTATAACAATTTTTGCTGTAAATGAATTTGTATGCAACGAAACGAGGAACAAATATAAAATGCAACAAACTGTTTCCGGACAAAAAAGCGCAATACTACATTCTGCTCAGCGTACTGTTGTGATAAAGGGGAGACATTGTCACATCTTCCCCCAGCCAGCCGGGAGCATCAAAGGCATTGGCGGATTCTTCGTCCGGAAATTCGATTTCCGCAATAACAAGAGGCGCCAGGCTGCCTTCAAAAATATCCAGCTCCAGTGTAAGGCTGTCCTTCAGAGGAATTACATAACGGGTTTTTGTAATAAGCCTTCCGTCAATTTTTGCTTTCAGGTGTTGATAAGCGTCTTCTGTCAGAGGAAGATTGTACTCTTCCCGGATCATCAGCCCTTTTGATTTATAGGTGAGAAAAAACTGTTCGTTATCTTTGCGGATCCGTACTACAGGAGACGTGCACAGATAGCCCTGCTCGATTTTCCTGTACGGGAAATCTTCCGGTTTAAACGGAAGCAGATTCAGATCAGGAAGAAATTTGCGCTCGATTTCCATTCGTTTTATACTCCTTTCCTTTTCAGTTGAAGTGTTATGATAATTTTCTTCATCATAATACGTCTGAAAAAAAATGTAAACCATTGCATTTCCACTTCTGTTTTGATAAAGTGAAATAGATGGGGCCCGGAGCGGATGGATTTTCGGACTGGAAAACATCTCTATGACAGGCGGGAGGTCTGCAGCGGCCGAGCCGCAGCACAGATTGGAGGTATAATTGATGGAAAAAGTATATGTGTTTCTTGCAGATGGATTTGAAGAAATCGAGGGACTCACTGTTGTTGATGTGCTTCGCAGGGCAGGAGCGGACACGGAGACTGTTTCTGTAATGGGCAGAAAGGAGATCAGAGGTTCCCACGGAATTCACGTTATGGCGGACAGTCTGTTTGAGGAAGTGGACTTTTCAGACGCCCGGCTTCTTGTACTGCCGGGAGGTATGCCGGGTACAACAAATCTGAAGGCTCATGCAGGTCTGACCGGACTGCTCAGATCTTTTGACCGGGAAGAGAAGATGATTGCCGCGATCTGTGCAGCTCCAAGTATCCTTGGAAGCCTGGGCATGCTGATGGATAGAAAAGCCTGTGCATACCCCTCTTTTGAGGATCAGCTGGACTGTAAAGAGGTTGTATGCGCGCCGGTTGTAACGGACGGGCATATTACGACAGGAAGAGGGATGGGAGCTGCGATTCCTTTTGCTCTGCGGCTGACCGGGCTGCTTTTCGGAGAAAAAAAGGCAGATGAAATTGCAGAATCCATCGTATATAAGGCAGATTAGACAGAAACACTGAAAAAACACTGGAAATATCAGGGCTTGTGTGCTATACTGTTTCAATGACTGCAAATATAATTTGCGCAATCAAGGAGGAAGAAAATGAGTTTACAGGTAGAGAAGTTAGAACATAATATGGCGAAGCTGACAATCGAAGTGCCGGCTGAGGACGTAGAGAAGGCCCTTCAGGCTGCTTATCTGAAAGAACGCAGTAAAATCAGCCTTCCGGGATTTCGCAAGGGCAAAGTTCCGCGTCAGATGATTGAAAAGATGTATGGACCGGAAGTGTTCTATGACGAGGCAGCCAATCATATGATATCAGAGGCATATGGAAAAGCTTTTGATGAGTGTGAACTGCAGATTGTTTCCCAGCCGAAAATTGAGATAACCCAGCTTGAAAAAGGAAAGCCGTTTATTTTCACAGCTGAGGTTGCAGTGAAGCCGGAGGTTACTCTTGGCGAATACAAGGGTCTGAAAGTAGACAAGGTTTCTACAAGAGTGACTCAGAAAGAAGTAGATGAGGAGATCGAGAAAGAGCGTGAGCGCAATGCCCGTACAATTGACGTGACGGACAGAGCTGTTCAGGATAAGGATATGGTTACTCTCGATTTCGAAGGATTTATTGACGGAGAGGCGTTTGAAGGCGGAAAAGGAGAGAATTATCCGCTGACAATCGGATCAGGATCATTTATCCCGGGCTTTGAAGAGCAGCTGATCGGTGCTGAGATCGATAAAGAGACAGAAGTTAAGGTGACATTCCCGGAAGATTACCACGCAAAGGATCTTGCCGGAAAAGAAGCAGTGTTCAAATGCACGGTACACCAGATTAAGGCGAAGGAGCTTCCGGAACTGGATGATGAGTTCGCTTCCGACGTTTCCGAGAGCTGCGAGACTCTGGAAGATTATAGAGCAGAAGTGAAGGCTAAGATCAAAGAGCGCAAGGAACGCGAAGGACGTCAGAAAAAAGAAGATCAGGCTGTAAATCAGGCAATCGAGAATTCCCAGATGGATATTCCTCAGCCGATGATCGATCTTGAGGCAAAACAGCTGGCGGATGATTTCGCACGCCGTCTGATGCAGCAGGGTATGAGTGTTGATCAGTATTTCCAGCTTACCGGACTGTCAGAGGACAAGATTATTGAAGAGCTGAAGCCGCAGGCTGAGAAACGCATTAAGACAAGACTTGTTCTTGAGGCTGTTGTGGCTGCAGAAAACATTCAGGTATCTGATGAGCGTCTTGATGAAGAACTTCAGAAGATGGCAGATTCTTATCAGATGGAAGTTGATAAACTCAAAGAGTTTATGGGTGAGAATGAAAAGAAACAGATGAAGGAAGACATTGCAGTTCAGGAAGCAGTGACTTTAATCGCGGATGCAGCGGTAGAAGGCTAAGCAGTGTTTACAAAGGTGTGCCGCCGGAAGGTACACCTTTTGTCAGATTATAAAGAAAGAAGGAAAAGATATGAGTTTAGTACCTTATGTCATTGAGCAGACAAGCCGTGGAGAACGTTCCTACGATATTTATTCAAGACTGCTTAAAGAGAGAATTATTTTCCTCGGGGAAGAGGTAAGCGACGTCTCGGCAAGTGTAGTTGTAGCCCAGATGCTTTTCCTTGAGGCAGATGACCCGGAGAAAGATATTCAGCTTTATATCAACAGCCCCGGAGGCTCTGTTACGGCAGGCATGGCAATTTATGATACAATGCAGTATATCAAGTGTGATGTGTCCACCGTGTGTATCGGAATGGCAGCCAGCATGGGTGCATTTCTGCTTGCGGGAGGCAAAAAAGGAAAACGTTTTGCGCTTCCGAATGCAGAGATTATGATTCATCAGCCGTCCGGCGGCGCCCAGGGCCAGGCTACAGAGATCCAGATTGCTGCAGAGCATATTCTGCGTACAAAACAGAAGTTAAATGAGATACTGGCAGCCAATACAGGACAGCCCCTTGAGACAATCAAGGCAGATACGGAGCGCGACAATTTTATGTCCGCAGACGAAGCGAAAGCATATGGTTTGATTGATGAAATATTAGTAAGCCATTAATGGCGTTATGAGGTGACATATATGGCAGGAAAAATGATGGATGATATCGTGCGCTGTTCCTTCTGCAACAAGACCCAGGCCCAGGTAAGAAAACTGATTGCCGGACCAAACGGGACTTATATCTGCGACGAGTGCATCGGCATCTGCTCCGAGATTATTGAAGAGGAGCTGGATTACAATGACGGAGGAGCTTTTGACGATATCAATCTCCTGACACCGGAAGAAATCAAGCGTTTTCTGGACGATTATGTGATCGGGCAGGATGAGGCGAAAAAGGTGCTGTCTGTTGCAGTGTATAATCATTATAAAAGGATTATGGCAGGGCAGGATCTGGGTGTGGAGCTTCAGAAGAGTAATATTCTTATGCTGGGGCCTACGGGCTGCGGAAAGACACTTCTGGCGCAGACGCTCGCAAAGATTCTGAATGTGCCTTTCGCGATTGCAGACGCCACCGCGCTGACAGAAGCCGGATATGTTGGAGAGGATGTGGAGAACATCCTGCTGAAAGTAATCCAGGCCGCAGACGGAGATATTGAACGTGCAGAGCATGGCATTATCTATATTGATGAGATTGATAAAATCACAAGAAAATCAGAAAATCCCTCGATTACCCGTGATGTATCCGGAGAGGGCGTACAGCAGGCTCTGCTCAAAATTATAGAAGGAACCGTAGCGTCCGTACCTCCCCAGGGGGGCAGAAAGCATCCGCACCAGGAGCTGATCCAGATAGACACAACCAACATCCTGTTTATCTGCGGCGGCGCATTTGAGGGAATCGATAAGATTATCGAGACGCGTCTTGACAGAAAATCCATTGGATTTAATGCAGAGATTGCTTCGAAACATGAGTATGATATGGATGTGCTGCTTCATGAGGCCCTTCCGCAGGACCTGGTAAAATACGGCCTGATTCCGGAACTCGTGGGCAGACTGCCTGTAACGGTATCCCTGGATCTGCTGGACAAGGACGCATTGATCCGGATTCTGACGGAACCAAAGAGTGCGATTGTAAAGCAGTATCAGAAACTTCTGGAGCTGGATGGAGTTAAACTGGAGTTTGACAAAGATGCTCTGACTGCGATTGCGGAGACGACCCTGGCGAGAAAAACCGGAGCCAGAGGTCTGAGAGCGATTATGGAAAATATTATGATGGATACCATGTTCCAGGTTCCCTCTGATGAGACGATTAAAGAATGCCGCATCACAAAGGAGGCGGTACTTGGAACCGGAAGCCCGATTTATCTGCGGGACGGAGAAGAACGCAGATCCTTTCTCACATCAGAGAGCGCATAAAAAACGGGCCGGATAGCAGGCGTGCAGAAATGCTGTCAGGAAAGCAGATATCACGCCTCAGCGGGAAAGTAATGGCATTCCTGGAAAATGAGGCGGGTACAGCGGATATCTGTACCCGCCTTTTTAGATTTAGGAGGAAACAGAATTGGACAACGAGAGAAAAAGCATGCCTATGGTGGCACTCAGGGGGATGACGATTCTCCCGGAAATGGTCGTGCATTTTGACGTGAGCCGGGAGCGCTCCATTGCCGCAGTGCAGGAGGCTATGACAGAAGAACAGAAAATATTTCTTGCTGCCCAGAAATCAATAGAGACAGAAAATCCTGGAAAAGATGATGTATATGAAGTCGGCACGGTGGCAACGATAAAACAGATTATCAGGCTGCCAAAGCATACGGTACGCGTGCTGGTGGCAGGTGAAAAACGAGGTATATTAAGAGAAATCGAGTCAGATGATCCATATCTCAGAGCTCTGGTGGAGGTCGTGGATGAGCCGGAAATCGAAATTCCGGATAATGTAAACGCCCAGGCAATGGAGCGGGGACTGAAAGATATGCTTGTCGAGTACGCGGCTAAAAACAGAAAGATGTCAAAAGAATCAGTTGCCGGACTACTCGAGATAAAAGGACTGAAAAAGCTGGTAGACGAAATCGCCGCCAATATTCCTCTCAACTATACGGACCAGCAGGAACTGCTGAGCGAAACGGATTTCTGGAAACGGTACGAAAAGCTGGCGTTCAAACTGGTAAACGAAGTACAGATCATGAATATTAAAGAGGAAATCCAGCGGAAAGTGAAAGAACGTGTGGATAAACATCAGCGGGAATATATTCTGAGAGAGCAGCTGAAGCTGATCCGGGAAGAACTGGGAGAGGAGTCTACCGTATCAGATGCAGAGGAGTTTGAAAATGCCCTGAAGAAACTGAAAGCGCCGAAAGAAGTAAAGGAGAAACTTCAAAAAGAAATCAAACGATTTAAAAGCTCTCTTAATTCCCCGGCTGAGAGCGGGGTGATCCGCACGTATATCGAGACGCTTCTTGAGATGCCATGGGACAAATCCGCAAGGGATATCCATGATATTGCATATGCGAGAAAAGTGCTTGACGAGGATCATTATGGACTGGAACAGGTGAAGGAAAGAATTCTGGAGTTCCTGGCAGTCCGTACTCTGACGAAAAAAGGAGACAGCCCCATTCTCTGTCTGGCAGGACCGCCGGGCACCGGAAAAACTTCTATTGCGAAATCTCTGGCAAGGGCTATGAAAAAGCCTTACGTCCGTATTTCTCTGGGAGGTGTACGGGACGAGGCAGAGATCCGCGGACATCGGAAAACCTATGTAGGAGCTATGCCCGGACGTATAGCCGCAGGCATACGATCCGCAGGAGTAAAAAATCCGGTTATGCTGCTGGATGAGATTGATAAAGTCAGTACAGACTATAAGGGAGATACATTTTCCGCACTTCTGGAGGTCCTGGATAGCGAACAGAACAGCAGATTCCGGGATCATTATCTGGAGGTTCCGCTGGATCTGTCGGAGGTGATGTTTATTACCACGGCAAATACGCTGCAGACGATTCCGAGACCGCTGCTGGATCGTATGGAAATTATTGAGATTACCAGTTATACGGAAAATGAAAAAATTCATATTGCGGAGGAACATCTGATCCCGAAACAGCTTGAGAAGAACGGCCTGAAGCCCGGGCAGCTTACATTCAGCAGACATGCGGTCTGGAAGATGGCCCGCAATTATACGAAGGAGGCCGGGGTACGTCAGCTGGAGCGCGAGATCGGAAATGTGTGCCGCAAAGCCGCCAAGGAGATCCTGACTACGGATAAGAAGAAAATCAGTGTGACAGACCGAAACCTTCATAAGTTCCTGGGAAAGGAAAAATATTCCTATCAGATGGCAAATCCTGCTCCGGAAGTGGGAATTGTAAGAGGACTTGCATGGACCAGTGTAGGGGGAGATACCCTTCAGATTGAAGTAAACATCATGCCCGGAACCGGCGATGTTATGCTGACCGGGCAGATGGGGGATGTGATGAAAGAGTCGGCGACCACGGGAATCAGCTATATCCGCTCCATCAGCAGAGAGTACGGGATTGCGGACGACTTTTTCGCAAAACACGACATTCATCTCCATATTCCGGAAGGCGCTGTTCCAAAAGACGGACCTTCAGCAGGTATTACAATGGCAACGGCTATGTTTTCTGCCGTTACCGGAAAAAAAGTACGGGCAGATCTTGCCATGACCGGTGAGATAACACTGAGAGGAAGGGTGCTTCCGATTGGAGGACTGAAAGAAAAACTTCTGGCAGCCAAGAGCGCCGGAATAAAAACGGTGCTTGTTCCAAAGAAAAATATGGCTGACGTAGAAGACCTTTCTTCCGAAATTACAAAGGGACTGGAAATCATTCCGGTGGAAAACATGGAAGAAGTATTAAAAGAAGCTCTGGCGGAATAGGAGGGCATATGGTAATTAAAAGTATTAATCTGGAGACTGTGTGCGGAATTACCAGCACACTCCCGGAAAACGACAAACCCGAAATTGCATTTGCGGGGAAATCAAATGTAGGAAAATCATCCTTGATCAATGCGCTGATGAACCGGAAGTCCTATGCCCGGATTTCTGCCACGCCGGGCAAGACCCAGACGATTAATTTTTATAATATCAATGATATGATGTATCTGGTAGATCTTCCGGGGTACGGTTATGCAAAAGTATCTGAGAAGGAAAAGGAACAGTGGGGCAGACTGATTGAGCGTTATCTGCACAGTTCTGAGCGGCTGAAGGCAGTGTTCCTGCTTATAGATATCAGGCATGAGCCATCAGGGAATGATAAAATGATGTACCGCTGGATTGTGGATCAGGGATATGAACCGGTCATAATCACTACGAAGCTGGATAAAATAAAGCGGAGCCAGGTTCAGAAACACATAAAAATGATAAGAGACGGTCTTTCTCTTGTCCCGGGGACGAAGGTAATTCCCTTTTCTTCCTCTACAAAACAGGGAAGAGAAGAAATATGGGAGTTGATTGAAGAAAGGATCAGTTCTGAAGACATTTAAGGAGGAAGAAGATGGAAAACAGACGTCCTTACTGGCAGGTATGTATAAGACTGCTGTTCAGTCTTCTGGCCACAGCAGCATTTGTTATTGTCTGCTGGAAGCTGATCGGATTTCTGATGCCGTTTGTTATCGGCTGGATTATTGCGGCGATAGCGTCTCCGCTTGTAAACTGGCTGGAGAAAAAGCTGAAAATCGTAAAAAAACTGGGCTCGGCCCTGATTGTCATACTTGTGCTGGCCCTGATTGTGCTGGCTCTCTATCTGGGAATAAGCAGGCTGGTTTCAGAAATTGCCCGGCTTACCCGGGATTTCCCGGGAATGTACGCTCAGCTTGAGGCGGGGTTAAGGCAGATTGGCGATACGCTGTCCGGGGTCTTTGAAAGGCTTCCGGACGGGATACAGAGAAGCATGAACAGCGTTGCGGAAAATCTGGATGAGTATATGGGAAGAATTGTTTCCAGAATCAGTGAACCTACAGTTGAGGCGGCCGGAAATTTTGCCAGGAGTGTGCCTTCTTATCTGATTTCATTTATTGTTTCAGTCATGTCTGCTTACTTTTTCATCATACAGAGAGAAGAAGTACTGCAGTGGCTGAAAAAAGTTTCGCCTCAGGCAGTGCAGAAAAGGATGACTCTTGTTATGGATAATCTGCGCTATGCAGTTGGCGGATATTTTAAAGCACAGTTTAAAATTATGCTGGTAGTATTTGCGATTCTGCTTGTCGGACTTGGATTTCTGAGAACCAGTTATTTTGGTCTGGTTGCTTTTCTGATCGCGTTCCTTGATTTCCTTCCGTTTTTCGGAACCGGGACTGCCATGATTCCCTGGGCTTTATATGAGTTCTTTATGGGTGAATACAAGATGACGGCAGCTCTTGTAATAATCTATGTGATCACACAGGCAGTTCACCAGCTGGCGCAGCCCAAACTGGTAGGGGACAGCGTGGGACTTAATCCGCTTGTCACACTGCTGCTGCTCTATATCGGATACCGTTTCGGCAGTGTAATCGGTATGATAATCGCCGTCCCCATTGGAATGGTTCTGATTAATATGTGCCAGGCAGGAGCATTTGACTATATTTTTAATGATGTGAAAATCCTGATTAATGGCATTATAGGGCTGCATGACAGCCCGGAGCGGGGTAAAGCGGAAAAACAAGGAAAAGAAAAAACAGAGCAGCCGCGTTGAAATCCCGGCGGGTATATGCTATCATGATAGAGGGAGAAAAGAGATCTCCCGGATGACCCCGGATTTTTCCGGGATAAGCACTGAATATGAAAACAGGAGGAACAGAAAGATGAAGAAATATGTTTGCGACGTATGCGGATACATTTATGACGAGGAGACAGGAGATCCGGAAAACGGAATCGAGCCGGGTACAAAGTGGGAAGATGTGCCGGACGATTTTGTCTGCCCGCTGTGCGGCGTAGGAAAAGATCAGTTTTCTGAAGTATAAGTGTTCAGTATTCTGCAGTGGCACTGCAGAAAGAGAAAGGGACTGCCGGCCGGCAGTCCCTTAATTTTGTATGACGGGCATGCCGTCAGTCTGTGGTGAAAGTCCACAGGGGGCGTAG